>Ga0154493_135_pt1 | contig 41041 bp, 10 predicted proteins | sample RifGroD2_FD_115972 | JGI IMG/M metagenome (GOLD analysis project Ga0154493, IMG submission 115972) | Candidatus Margulisbacteria bacterium GWD2_39_127
TGATCAGTCCTTTGCAAGCTTGACGTTAATCAAGAGTTTCAACGAGGCAACCACCAAAGAACAGATCAAGACCTTACTAGACAGCAACATAGCCGCTCTGGACATCAGCGGAACGTACGGAACATTAACAACAGATGCTGACAAGCTATTAGTAGCTGATGCAGTGCTCAAAGCGAAGAACAGCACACCGTTCACAACAACTTATGATGTGAAGGCAGCTGTAGATCAGGCATGTTCAGGTTTAACCTTGATTAAGAGCTTTAACGAGGCTACAACTAAAGAGCAAATCAAGACTTTACTAGATAGCAATATAGCTGCCCTGGATATCAGCGGAACGTATGGAACATTAACGAGCGACGCTGACAAGCTGCTAGTAGCTGACGCAGTGCTCAAGGCTAAGAATAGCACACCGTTCACAACAACTTATGATGTGAAGGCAGCTGTAGATCAGGCATGTTCAGGTTTAACCTTGATTAAGAGTTTTAACGAAGCTACAACGAAAGAACAGATCAAGACCTTACTAGACAGCAACATAGCTGCTTTGGACATCAGCGGAACGTACGGAACGTTGACGAGCGACGCCGATAAATTACTCGTCGCTGATGCGGTTCTGAAAGCGAAGAACAACACACCGTTCACAACAACCTATGATGTAAAAGCAGCAGTTGATCAGGCGTGTTCAAGCTTGACCTTGATTAAGAGCTTTAACGAGGCTACAACTAAAGAGCAAATCAAGACTTTACTAGATAGCAACATAGCCGCTCTCGATATCAGCGGAACATATGGAACGCTAACAAGCGATGCCGATAAATTACTCGTCGCTGATGCGGTTCTGAAAGCTAAGAACAATACTCCGTTCACAACTACCTATGATGTAAAAGCCGCGGTTGATCAGTCCTTTGCAAGCTTGACGTTAATCAAGAGCTTTAACGAAGCTACCACCAAGGAAGAGATTAAGACCTTACTAGACAGCAATATAGCCGCTCTGGACATCAGCGGAACGTACGGAACATTAACAACAGATGCTGACAAGCTATTAGTAGCTGATGCAGTGCTCAAAGCGAAGAACAGCACACCGTTCACAACAACTTATGATGTGAAGGCAGCTGTAGATCAGGCATGTTCAGGTTTAACCTTGATTAAGAGCTTTAACGAGGCTACAACTAAAGAGCAAATCAAGACTTTACTAGATAGCAATATAGCTGCCCTGGATATCAGCGGAACGTATGGAACATTAACGAGCGACGCTGACAAGCTGCTAGTAGCTGACGCAGTGCTCAAGGCTAAGAATAGCACACCGTTCACAACAACTTATGATGTGAAGGCAGCTGTAGATCAGGCATGTTCAGGTTTAACCTTGATTAAGAGTTTTAACGAAGCTACAACGAAAGAACAGATCAAGACCTTACTAGACAGCAACATAGCTGCTTTGGACATCAGCGGAACGTACGGAACGTTGACGAGCGACGCCGATAAATTACTCGTCGCTGATGCGGTTCTGAAAGCGAAGAACAACACACCGTTCACAACAACCTATGATGTAAAAGCAGCAGTTGATCAGGCGTGTTCAAGCTTGACCTTGATTAAGAGCTTTAACGAGGCTACAACTAAAGAGCAAATCAAGACTTTACTAGATAGCAACATAGCCGCTCTCGATATCAGCGGAACATATGGAACGCTAACAAGCGATGCCGATAAATTACTCGTCGCTGATGCGGTTCTGAAAGCTAAGAACAATACTCCGTTCACAACTACCTATGATGTAAAAGCCGCGGTTGATCAGTCCTTTGCAAGCTTGACGTTAATCAAGAGCTTTAACGAAGCTACCACCAAGGAAGAGATTAAGACCTTACTAGACAGCAATATCGCGGCTCTCGATATCAGCGGAACGTATGGAACGTTAACAACAGACGCTGATAAGCTACTTATTGCTGATGCAGTGCTCAAGGCTAAGAATAACTCCCCGTTTACAACTATCTATGATATTGCAGCAATAGTTAATAATACCGTGAATGGACTTGCAGCAATTAATGCAATTAATGCAGCTACTTCGAAAGAAATAGTAAAAGGTTTATTGGATCAGTACGTAGATGTCCTTGCGATCACTGGAAATTACAGCAATCTGCCAAATGATGATAAACTTCTGGTTGCAGCTGCCGTATTCAGAGTTAAGGCCAATGATAAATATATATCGACATATGGAATCAAAGCAATCGTAGATAACACAACCAGCGCTTTATCAGTAATAAAAGAGATAAATGCTGCTGTAGGTGCTGTAGCTGTAGATGCAATTAAGCTTATCCTGGATGATAATACGAAGAGAGGTCTGTTGGGGATAAAGGATTCCTATTCAGCTTTAAGCAATGATAAAAAAGTGTTTATAGCTCAGGCTATTTATGATAGTTTCCCATCCGATAATGATGATTTCCCTGCTTATGCAACAACATATGAGATCGCTGGGTTAGCAAATAATAGTATAAATGTTTTTGCAGCTGTGGAAGAAATTAATAAAGCAGCAGATGTAGCGTCTGTAAAAAATATTTTAGATCAATATACAAAAGAATTAAATATATCTGGTACATATGGGGTATTAACTAGTAATGAAAACAAATTGCTTGTTGCTAAAGCAGTTTTGGACGAAAGATTGTTAATTCCTGGAAATATGTATCAATCTCCGGAGGAGATTGCTAAAGTAGTTGAAAATGCGTTACTGCAAACAGATGGCCTTAGTGCGGTCAATAACGCACAGGATATAGCTCAGACGAGATTAGCATTAGAAAACAATTCCAGGTCGCTGGATATTGCAACGGTTCCTCCGTATCCATACTCTACATTATCCGACGCAGACAAGAATTCCATTGCTGCTACGGTATATCAACGAAAACAGACTCAACTATATACTTCTTCGATAGATATAAAAAATGAATTTAATAAAAAGCTCACTAGTGTTATTTCAATCAATAAAGTCGTGGCCGTAGAAATGTTGGTTGACGATGGTGACCCAACAACGAAAGAATTAAATACAGCCGAAAAACTGCTTGCTGCTAAAACGGCATATGGAATTGCAGATGAGATTGTCAACAATTTGACAGACCCAGACTTGAAGACTCAATTAAGAAATAGATTAAATATAACCTTAGCAGCAATAAATAATGCGAAGGCCATATTGGATGCTATTAAGGCAATTAATAATGCCGCAACAGCTGATGCGTTGAAGATAGCTGTGCAAACAAACGCAACCGTCTTAAACCTGGATATGACTGGCTATCAGGAGGTTGATACCGCAAAGCAATCCGAAGTCTGGACAAAGATGTTTGCTGACAAGCCGGCAACAGGTTTTGCCGACAAAGCTGCTATTCAGGTCGCACTCGATGCAGCAGTAGCCGCTAATGTAGTAGTAGATCCGATCAAAGTGGCAGTGAGAGCAATTAATAATGCCGCAACAGCCGGGGATTTAAAGATAGCCGTGGAAACAAATACCGCCGTATTAACACTGGATATGACAGGTTACGCAACGGTTGACCCGGCTAGACAAAGCGAAGTTTGGACGAAGATGTTTGCTGACAAGCCGGCAACAGGTTTTGCCGACAAAGCTGCTATTCAGGCCGCACTTGATGCAGCAGTAGAGGCGGCAAAGGTCGTTGCGGATCCGGTAGCGGTAGCCGTTAATGCAGTTAATAATGCCGCAACAGCCGGGGATTTAAAGATAGCCGTGGAAACAAATACCGCCGTATTAACCCTGGATATGACAGGTTACGCAACGGTTGACCCGGCGAGACAAAGCGAAGTTTGGACGAAGATGTTTGCTGACAAGCCGGCAACAGGTTTTGCCGACAAAGCTGCTATTCAGGTCGCACTTGATGCAGCAGTAGAGGCGGCGAAGGTCGTAGCGGATCCGGTAGCGGTAGCCGTTAATGCAGTTAATAATGCCGCAACAGCTGATGCGTTGAAGATAGCCGTAGATACAAATAAAACTATCTTAACTCTGGATATGACAGGTTACGCAACGGTTGAACTGGAAAGACAAAGCGAAGTCTGGACGAAGATGTTTGCTGACAAGCCGGCAACAGGTTTTGCCGACAAAGCTGCTATTCAGGCAGCACTTGATGCAGCAGTAGTAGCAGCGAAGGTCGTAACAGATCCGGTAGGTTCAGTAATAAAATATATAAATGACGCTATAAATGCGATAGATGTTGATACAATCAAATTAATCCTGGATAATAAAGCAAAGAGAGATTTGTTAGGGATAAAGGAGGCTTTTTCAACTTTAAGCAATGATGACAAAATATTTGTAGCCCAAGCTATCTTTGATAATGCGCCAACCGATAATGAGGGTTTATCGAACTATACTACGGCTTCTCAAATTGCCGAAGTGGCAAATCAAAATATTGATATTTATGCTGCGAAAATAGTGGGAGTAGTTCCAGTTGGCGCTGCAGTAACTGTTGCATCCAAGAATTTAGGGACTCTCGAGCAGAAAACAACAGATCTGAGTTCCTCCGAAAAATTATCAGATGCAAAATCTTATTACACCAATACAGCAGAACCGTCAGTAAACGCAGTAAGTAATGATGCAAAAGAGAAACCATCTTTCCTCGATCGTCTAAGATCAGCCTGGACTTTGATTACTCAAGGCGAAGAAACTCTGAAGGTTAATGATGCGGTGTCTGTGGTTAATAGTGCCGCAACTGCTGATGAGCTTAAGACGGCTGTAAATATAAACAAAGAAGTATTAGGCCTTGATATGACTGGATATCAGGAAGTTGATACAATCAAGCAATCCGATGTCTGGGCAAAGATGTTTGCTGATAAGCCTGCAACAGGCTTTGCAGATAAGGCAGCCATTCAGGCAACTCTCAATGCAGCGGTGAATGCTGCTAAGACTGTTGTGGCACAGGGAGTAGTTCCGGTTGATGCCACAATAACTGTTGCATCCAAGAATTTAGGGACTCTCGAGCAGAAGACAACAGATCTGAGTTCCCACGCAAAGTTATCAGATGCAAAATCTTATTACACCAATACAGCAGAACCGTCAGTAAACGCAGTAAGTAATGATGCAAAAGAGAAACCCTCCTTTCTCGACCGTCTAGAAGCAGCCTGGATTTTGATAACTAAAGGCGAAGTGGCTCTTCAGGTTAAGGATGCGACTCAGCAAGTTACGGATGCAGAACAAAAGGCAGCGGACCTCAGCACGCAAGAGAAAATCGATCAGGCAAATAATGCATATAATACCGCAAAAGCTTCAGTCGATAATCTGAATAATGATGTGCCTGAGAAAAAGCCTTTATCAGAGAAATTAGCTGTGGTTTTAGAAAAAATAAATGTAAAACAGGATGCCTTAGCTGCTGCAGTAGAGTTGACGCAACAAGCCAATGTGAACATAAATCAAGGTAATACTCAGGATGCTACGGTTATTTTGGACTCAATTCTCAATGTCGTAGAACCGAGCATAAGTCCTGTTACAAATACTCAAACTATTGTAGAACCGATAATAAGTTCTGTTCCAAGCACTCAAACAGTTGCCGGAGCAGTATACGATAAGCCATAAGGGCAAGGTGCTGGAACGAAAAAACACGAAAAATCTCAATCTGAGCCCTCTACGTTCGTTAGAATGGAGAGGGCGGTCGCTCCAAAACCCACATGAAAACTGATACCTTTTTCGACCGGGTGAGGGGACTAAACCATTAAGGTCACGATGATGAGAAACGAAAAAAAAGTGCACGAAAGCAATTTTATAGCCACAAACGCCTGTTGTTATTGTATAATGATACTATGAGTGATGCGGATCTACAACCAATGCTCGATGCTATTGCCAAAGGGGACGAGAATTTTAAAAAACGTTTGGCAGCTGAGATCCACTATTTGAAAGGTGATATTGCTGTTAAGCAAGAACAAAACGATATCGCCCTAGTGGAATATAAGATTTTTCAGAACTATCTTGATACTGTTAAAGGCATTGCTGACAATACTCTCATTGAGATGTATTGCTTGGCGGCAGGCAATAAAGTTGAAATATTTCTTAAACAAAAAGATATCGAGAATGCCTCGATCGAACTAGAGAATTTCAAAATCACTATAGTTCAATTAGGCAAAAAGAGTAAATTCGCTAAATACAATAATAAAAATAAAATTGATGAATTTATTAAAAAAGTAAAATCCCTGCAATTAGAATGCGATCAGCTAGAAAATGAATATAAAAGAGGAGATCAAAAGCAGAATATTTTTTCTGACTTTATGATTCGAGACCGGTTATTTCATGAAACCCGTGAGCCAACGACAAAGAGAATTAATAAAAACAGAAATTCCAACCATCGAAATAACGATCTTGATAATATAAAAGCTGATCACAAACTCATCGAAGACTTGGATTATATATATGGAATGATTTTTGATAAGCATGAAAATGCCTGCATAATAAATAATGATCAGGGTGGGGACCTTCTTTGCACTGTTTTGTTAATTCTTTATAAATGTTCTTTAAGTAAGTTAGAAGACGGAAAGAATCTGATAACCTTTACTAACGAAAGCAACGTGGTCAGGGCCCTATATATCGACATGAAAAATACGATTCTTATAAAGAATAATAGAAAAGGGGAAAAGAAGGTTAAATATGTCGATAGCAAAGGTGTTTCAAGAGAGCTTTTGATTGGTGTCGTAACAAAGGGAGCAGATGATAGCAGCTCAAAAGAAGACATCGGGATTAATCCTGCAATTTATTTGGTGTTAAAATTCATCTTTGATCATCAAATAACACTCATAAAAAAAGGTAACTTGGTATCACATAAGAGGCTCCACGAATTACTCAACAAGTATACAATCCGGCAGCTTTCAAAATGTGCCCAATATGAAATCATTCGTACAACCTATAAGGAGTATCTTGATTCCATTGAGGTCGGTGCCATTGCTCTAAATAAGTCGCAAACCGATAGGATCGCAAAAGGAATACGGCTCCAGCTTATTAAGGGAGATACCTGCGGCTCTTGTATTGATGTCAGAATTGCGCTAACGAAAGTAAAATTGCAAGACGGTAAATATTTTCGTGCTGACAAATGGTCAGAAGATATACTGCTCGATAATTCTGCTGTGTATAATCTCGATGAAGGATTTGGTGAGTTGCTCTACGGTTCGTTAGAAAAGGCTGATACTGTGCCTGGTACTAAGGTAAATGCAATTCCAGGCTTGATTATAAAAGCCTTCTGGGAATACCAGAAGAGATTAAAGGAAAAAGAGTCTTCCTAGAATCATTTTAACTTTTTTTGGAATACGCTGGTTAAAAAAACATCCAACTAAATCTCTAAAAAAAACAATACAAGTTTTTCAGTAAAAAGTAAGATATAAATAATAGATATTAATATAGTAAGCCATGAAATGTGTGTTAAAATTTTAGGTTTTAAGTAGCTAATAACGGGGTATATTAAAATAAAAGCTTTATAGTAATAAAATTTCAGAAATATGATCAAGGAGTAAGTACATGGTCAATACCTTAGATTATAATAGCTATTCTGCCTCTTATATGAAAGAGGGAACCCAATGGAAAAATACAGCTGTCGACGATAATTCTATTAAGGCTTTTAATAAGTTCAATGGAGGTATCTCTAAGGGTGCCTGGGATATTATCGAAGAAGACGGTAATGGCGGTGTCAATAATATAGATTGGTCCAAATATATATCCGAAAATAAAGTAGATATGGCCTTTCTTAATAGTAAAAATCTCTATGTTTATAAATCGGATAACAAATATTTTTTGCTGTCTCTAAGCGAAGTTAAGGAGATAAAAGACGGACAAGAGGTATTAAAAGATGGCAAAAATATACCTAAGCAGTCAATAGAAATTAATAATTCCGGAGCAAGCACTCTGGTAAGTGATGATCCTAATTTTAAGCTGACTACCGGTGTAACAACCTCTACTTCTGGTTCAACTAGTTCGGCAACAGACAAAGCTCTAGTTTCCTCTTTTCAAGTAATGTTAGGTATAAAAACCGTAAAAGTTAACTGGAATGACGCGGATAATGATAAAAAAATTGATTATGATGAAGTAATTCTTGAAGATAATGGTAAAGAAAAAAAGCTTAGCGAAACTATGACTGAGGAGTTTTTTAATATTATTGATACGAACAAAGAAGGAGACAATAAGGGCCTTGATTCAGATGAAATTGTTAAGGCGACTGAGATGTTAAATAAAGGTGAGTCACTTGGTTATAATAGGAATCAATATTTCGAATCCAAAAAATTAGAAACAAACATGACGGTTCCTGTGGGTGAGAAGAAAAGTTCCGATACGAACAAGAGTCCAGAAACTGAAACAACCAAATCCGATGCTAACAAGAGTCAGGAGCCTGAAAAAACCGAGGTAGTTACACCTAATACCGCGGGGTCAGCTTCGGAAGGAAACGTGAAATATACAGTAGTTGCCGGTGATAACTTATGGAAAATATGTAGAAAAGTTAATCCGGGAATTACAGATAAACAAATTGTTGACATGATCAAAGTGATTGTGGCTGATAAAGAAAATATATTTAAAACCAATAATGATCCGCATTGGATTTATACTGACCAGGTTTTTAACATTCCTTTACTTAAAAAAGCAGAAAGTTCCAGCGAACCTAATAACAATGGAACAACCAATAATGATGGCCCAAAAACCGATGGAACCGGAACTGATGGAACCAAAACTGATGGCCCAAAAACCGATGGAACTAAAACTGAAGGAACAAAAACTGATGGAACAAAAACTGATGGAACGAAGACTGATGGAACAACTTCTCCTGATGATACCAACGTAACAGAAGATCCGGCAACTTTATATATGGATTTGTGCCAAAAGCTGGAGAGCAAAATAACGGAATATGAGACCAGCGCTAAAGTTGATTTGAAACAAGCCACTAATCTAGCAAAGGTTAAGAGCATAAGGAATGAGGTTACTGCACTCCTTGCTGAATTAGATAAATATGACAAGATAGAGGAAGATAAAAAAGCCTTTAACGATAGGATCGCAGCTACTGATGAGCTTGTAAAAAAGGCCACAGGTGAAGATATTTCGAAAGGGCAAGGACCAGAAGCAAATACACCTAAAATAGCTGCCTATACTTTAGAGGGTACTGCTATTTCGGGCAAAAATGATAATGAAGCTGAAATAATTAAGAATCTTGATCAAGGTCTGGAGAATGACTGTCATGACACTATGGACGCTGCATTTACCTTGTGGGATAAAAAGATTAGAAGTGGAGAATGGGAGGACCGTTTGTTTAATAAAGATAATTTAGTATCCGTAACACAAAAGGACGGGTCTTCTGTGAAACAACTTCCCCCTGGTGCTATCGCACTTCTTGCAGATCGCTTAATTAACTCTCCTAACGAATCTTGGGTGAAATCTCGTGAGACCTTCAGAGAATTCGTTAAAGCTAATAAAGATAATCAGGATTTTGCCGGAGTAATTGCTCAACTAAATCAGATCATTGCAGCTATGGATGATCCTAAATCGGCTAAGGTTTTTATTGGTCAGCAACTTATAACTAAACTGGAAAATGCTACCATCGAGGGCTTGAACAAGGTTACGAAAAAAGAGTTTCAAAATTGTTTATTAGATGAAAAGAATTTTGTTGACCAAAAATTGCCTGCTGATGCTCTTAAGTATTTGAGAACCCAGCTGCTTTACTCTAAGAACCAGTCTTGGATTGATAGCCGGTCTGAATTCATTAACTTTATCAAGGCGAACAGTGAGAATAAAATTGTTAAAGAACAATTATTGGATATCTATAAAGACCTCTTAGCGATTACGAATGGAACTGCGTCACCGTCATCGCCTACACCTGTTAAAAAGAACAACGATGAAGAGGAATCAACGGCAGCCCAAAAATAAACAATAATTACTATCTTTTTTTGAGAAAATTTCCTCACGAATTCTCAATTAAGGGTTGTTTTATGACTAAGGTGGATCATGGAATAGACTGTGATTCGCGTATATAATATAGTTATAGATACAAAGAAACAGACTGGCTTGCAGTGTGTCTCTAAAATTATTAATACAAGTTTAAGTATAGAAAATACAGATATTAATAAAAAGCAAAGAGAACATAATAGATAGGAGAAGAAGAATGGTTCAATTTAATGTAACCCCTTATAATAGTTTTTCAGGTTTATCAACAGATAAATGGAAATTAAAAGAGAAGGACCTGGATGTTTTTTGTAATACCTTTAAAGGGGGTATCTCTGACAATGCTTGGAAAATAATTGAAGCCGATAGCGACAAAGAGAATAAGATCAATTGGGCAAAAGAGCTCGAATTCGGCTTTAATCGCGAGTTTCTGAAAAACAATAAACTTTTTGTTTATGAAAGCGGAGGGATCAAATATCTGGTAGCTGAAAGCGACTTCCCTGATGGGAAATCGCCAGCTTCAATTACATTTAAGAATGGTGATAAGAATATTGAGTGTACATTATATACAGGGGAGAAGATAGACCTTCCTTCTGCCACTAAAGATACGACCGATACAAAAGTGCCAACTAAGGAGGTAGATGGAAAAGCTGCAATTCTTGAGGCTATGAAGGCGCAGCTCGGCATAACGAAGGTGACGATTGACGATATAAATAACGATGGATTGGTCTCAGTGGACGATATTAAAATCGGTGATGAAAAGATAACCAAAGAATTTTTGGATGACTTTTTAGACGGCGGAGAGTTTGGCAAGAATGACGGCATTATAACTGTTGATGAGATCAATAAATCAAAAGATATGATTAATCGAGGAAATGCGTTAGGGTTCACGAAAGACGTGTATATGAACGCTAAAAAGTTCACAAAATACGATGCGGAAAATGTGGGTGGAGCTGTTATAGACAAGTTTACGGCTGATAAGGTTACCGATGAAGCCGGTAAGATAGATTGGATAATTGCTAAAAGTGGAACATCTATTTCCGCGGAGTCAATAACTGCTGCCAGGGATAAGATCAAAGAAATTTTAGGCGACTTTAAGTGGGATAACAAACAGCATGTAGGATTATTGCTTGGGCGCTTACACGGTACTCTATTAAATAACGATACTTACAAAAGTTCAGACCTCTACAAATTAATGGATGGGTTTTGGCCGAAAGATGCCGTCGCTCTTGTTGGCACAGAGAGCAATAAGTCTGGGACAGACGAAAATAAACCGGTGGACGGTCAGGGGGATGCAGCCGGTAAGGATAAGGGAAAAACATACAAGAATGAAGGAGCTCCGGCTGTAGGCAGCTCGTCTTCAAACACCGCTGCAATTAAAGCGATGAGCCCTGAAGAAGCCAAAATAGTAGCTGACCTTGATAACGGCTTAGAAAATGATTGTCATGATTCCTTTGATGTGTCTTTCACTACATTATGGAATAAATTGATAAGGGAAGGTGAATGGAAAGCTCGTCTATTTGATGATAAGAACTTGATAGATGGAAAATTGCCTCCAGGTGCGATTAGCCTTCTCGAAGATCGACTAATGAATTCAACAAATGAATCCTGGGTTAAATCAAGAGATACTTTTAAGAAATTTGTCGAAAGCAATAAAGATAATCCCCAGTATGCACAAGTAGTAAAACAACTTCAAGCAATCGTAACAAAGATGGCGACGGGGAAACCGGCTACTACTACTCAAGCCGCACCAAGTGCAAAAGCTAAGGAACTTTCTAGTAAACTTGAATACGCAACGGTAGAAGGATGGAATCAAGTAACTGCAGGTGAGTTTAAGGATTATTTGCTTGACGATAAGTATCTGGATGACGCACCTGACAAAAAGAAGAAAATACCTGCAGAAGCTTTGAGTTATCTGGAAAACCAGTTATTTAATTCCAAGAATTCTGCCTGGATCGATTCGCGATCTGAATTTTTAGCTTTTATGAAGAACAATCGAGCTGGCATCAACGGAAAATTTGACGCAGTAACCTATAATGCCTTATTAAAAATTGAATTCAAATGCAAAATGGAAACCTGTGTGAAAGGTGATTGTGCAGTCAGTGAACTGTTTGCCGAGGACTTTAGAAAGAATTTTATAGATACGGCTAAAGGTGGAATTCTGAAGGATGAATATGCGGCAATACTTAAAAGCTATCTGAACGATGCCGAAGGCAAGTTAACAAAATCTGGGGAGGAATTAAAAAAGTATATCGAAGGTCAAGATTTCAAAAAACTTCCCGCAGTTCTGCAAGCTCAGCTTACCGCGATTAAAGACAATAAATATGTTCCTGCTTCCGCCCCCGTGACTCAACAGACAATCACTGACGGGATGCAAGTTATACCACACGAAACTCCTGCGGACGCGCTGAACCAAAATCAAGAAAAAACAGGGATCGTTCAAGTTAGCTTCGGAAATGCTTTGCCGTCTAATGATAAGAATGATTATATTATTAAATGCGGTGAACCCGATTCTGCTGCCGTTATAGATAATTCGCTAGTAACTGTTTACACACAGACTGAAAATCAACCTGCTCAATTCGATATTAAAGATCCGAATGTCTATGATGCAAATAATAATATTAAAAATATAACAATATTTTATAAGGGAAAAGCTAAGTAGTTAATCATATTTTTTTCCATACGAATTAAGCTGAAGAAAACATAGTTTATGTTTTTCCTTTAGGTGGTATTAATAACTATAGAAAAAAGCATAAGGGGAGCGAGATATGTCCGATATAAATAAAGTAGGTTATTCGAATCAGTATAGCGGATCTACCGCTCCAGCTAATGTAAAATCATTAGATTTTACAATAAAAGAAGGTAGTAACGGTAAAAAAGAGGTAATAATCAATGGGCAGGGAAAGGGTCCATATTATATTTTCTATAATAATAACGGTAATCTTGAGCATCTTATGTTTGTCCCTTCAAGAGCCGGTGACAACTGGTCATATAAGCTGACGCTTCCGGATTCAATAGCCCTTACCCAAGATAGCAAGAATAAGATTATCGTTTCAACTAACAGATACCCCGGTATGAATGATCAGCAGTCTCCTCCGTCAATTACGATCAAAGACGAGACTCTTTCTCAGACGAAGGAGGAGAAATCGGATAATAGTTTCAAAGCTGTGTTTTCTGGAAAAAAACTTAAAATATCCTCGACAAAGCAAGGACCATTTTATATCTATTCGGATAAAGAAAAGACTAATTTCATTGCTAAGTGTGATTGGGGCACTGAAATCAATTGTGATACCCCCCCAAAAAAGATCTATGCGTTTACCGCGAACGGCGAATATATCGGTGAGTATGGTGTTGAAATAACCGAGAACAAGGTTAAGCCGGAAACATGGTTAAATCCCAAAGCAACAGGTCCTATCCCCACACTACCGGAAGAAAAAGTCAAAGCGTCAGTGATAAATCAGTATAAAGAAGCCTATGGCGGCACCTTACCTGATGGCTTCATGGAAAAAGCAACCGCTCTCACTGCTGATAGTTTTGTTCCTCTTGATGACTCAACATTGCAATCACTCAAGCAATCTGATCCGTTACAGTATGATATTTATAATGCATGGTCGCAGATATACCATGGTCTTGTTGTTATGATTAATGAAAACGTTGCAAAAAACTATTATACAAGTGAAACATTGGATATTGTGCTTAATTCTAAGAGTTTTGATGCGTATACTAAGATGTTGGACACGTATACCTCTGATTCGTTTTCCATCGATAAACAGACATATAAAAATGAAAAAAATGAAACAGTAAAAGTCTATAACTTGGCAGGTTACGGAAAGATTAAACTTGTAGGGTCAGATAAAACAACTAAAGATGAGATTAAGCCTCGAACGGATCTTTTCTTGGTAATGTCTTCTAATCAATTAGAAAGTCAGTTTGTCGATCTCAGCAAGAATAATCGTTCATTATCTCAGATATCATATGCTCTTCAAAGCAGGAAGTGCATATTTGATAAGAATAAAACTTACCTTGACGCAAATATTTATGAAAAGCTAACAGAATCAGAAAAGGTTATTGCTTTAAAAAGCGCCTTTACTTTTTTCTATAATGATTACAGTAAATTGATGAATCAACAGCAACAACAAACACAACAGCCGAATACCGAGCAGGATCAGACTGATCAATCCCAGGCTGCTCTAAAACAGAATAAAGAAATAAAACTCCGATTATCTGCTGAAGATATACTGAAATCGTTCGAAGACGATTCCCAGTCACAGGATGCTTTTAATAAGTATCTGGTGAATACAGGGCAATCGACAAAGGATATCAAACAACTGCCGTTATTTATCCCTGTTGATGGTAATGTAATGGAATATCTTACAAATGGTGTTTGCGTAGACGAAGGTAAAGAGAGTGCTTCATCAGGAAAGCTGAATAAGACTAATCATGCTCCTGATGGTGAGATACAGGGTAGGATAACTCAGATAAAGAACAGTATTATTAATAACTTGAAGCTTAGTAATAGTACAGCTCAGAATGCTTCGATTGACAGTTTCCCGCCCCCGGCTTCATGGAAGATCCTGGCGTTGAAGACTGCTTTTCTTCAACAGACGGATAAAGAGAGATTTCAAAGTATCAAAGATTTTCAAAAGACTCTCGATAGTACTACCGGCGATACACTGGTTGTGCCTGATGATATTGATAACATTGACAAGCTTGATCCTGAATTCTGTAAATGGCTCGTAAATAAATATGTGTCAAAAGATGGCGCTTTTAACGAAATAGGAAAATACCTGAACAAGGTCCTTTTTAGCAAAGGTCCTGTTACTATTGAAGGGAAGCAATATGACACGGCTGCATTCATGGAAAAACTGGTTGAGATCGTCAATGACCCCCGGTTGGTAGAAGATTTGATAAAGAATGGAGACAAATCTTCGTTTCCTGAATCTTACAAAATATTCAACGCCGGAATGGGTATGTTGACTTCGGCAATTACTATTAGCGAAGATGGAAAACCTCAGGAAGCTAAAGCCCTAAAAGAATTTGATATGTTGCTTGAGACGGCGAACTCGCTTGTCGGTGTACGTCCGACCGGTCACACCGGAGCTGAGCTGAAAGCATCGATATTACCGATGATAGAAGATAAAAAAGCAGCTTACCAGATAAAAATGAGTATGATTAATGGAGATATGGACACTCTAGGTAAAGAGGAATTATTTGCGTTGGCCACTCTGGTTCGCGATGTTGGTCGCGGATGTAGCGAGGAAAAGAAAGCCTGGTCTGATGAGAAGGCGGCTAATCTAGAGCTTATTGCTAATTCATTGCATGGAACAGGGCTTCCCTATAATAGTGAGTCTCTTGATGACCCTATGGTCCAGATGGTAGTAGACGCCCAATATTTTATTAATATGAATGTACATCCTGATTATTCCGCGAGTCAGGATTCATCTCTTGCTTTTCTTCAGAAATATGTATCTCCCATGCTCTCTTTGGATAAAATGGGAGAAGCTCTAGGCAAGTTTCATATTGAAGCTAATGACGCATTACTGTTTCTGAAACCATATAAAACTGCCTGGGATTTTACGGCTGGCGTTGGTTTTAATTATACTTCCTTGGAATTGCAGCTGATCGGAAATTTGAAGACTTTGGGTGGACATGAACGTTCAATAATTATGAACAAAGACAATAATCCTGTTCTTAAAGATGGTTATCTTCAATTCCGTAATGTTGGATTGGAAGAGACACTTGATAGCGGTCTCAATCTGATGACCTTCATGATGATCATGAAAGTTTGGGCACCCCCGAAATTCTACGAAATGATGGGCGTGAATGCAGCCCTCGAAAAAGGAGATTTTGTAGCTGCTGCCATTGCCATGTGGACTGCTAATTTTTTTATTATGTCCAGTCAGAAAGGCTTTTGGGAAAGCCAAATGGGCAAATTTATTAAGACTGCCGGATTACAGCAGCCAACCAAGTTTGCTGAATGGATGCTCTCTCAAGCTAATATTCATTGTGAGTCGAAGGTCGGTCGTCTTGGAGTCTGGGGTGCGTTAGCCGAATGCGTAGGCGACAATATGTCACCCAAGGTCAAAGAAAACTTAGGAAAACGTGCCTCATGGGTATTGAATCCAGGTTCTGAAGGAATGAAAAAGCTTAATATGATCGTTGATCCGAAGTCGGATGCGGGTGCTGGAAGTAAGGCAGCCGCAAAATTTGTATTGGGTACATGGACCAAGGCGCAAGAATACTTTAATTATGTGAACCCAATGTACTGGCAAAGAAAAGGTGCCGCTATAGGAAGAGATAAACTACTCGGCAAATTTATTAGCGAGTCTGACTTCAAGACTTTTATATCAGGTGATCCGGAGAAAGGGATGCAGCTTAAAAGAAAGCTTAACAGCTTGCAGAGCGATAATGGGATAGATGTTAAGAGCATCCTGGCTGACATAAATTTGCCTGACAAAATCCCTGTGCGAATAGTAGAAAATGGTATACTAAAAGATATCTCGTTAAAGATTAAGCCTACCCCTACAATAGGTGTAATGGGCGATAGCCAGTCAAAGAAACCTGTTGATATCGTTATTCATACTGCCGGCTCCGGCGCTCCTATTTCAGAAAAAAATGCGGATATAGAGCTTGTTATTAATGAAGAATACCTGGATTCTCTGGTATCTCAGTATAAAGATGAGCCGGACGCCGAAGTTCGTAATCAGAAAATATATGATGCACTCTGCTCAGAAATGCAAAAGACCATATACTCCAGTACTCAAGAATCGTTTTATGCACGGACTGCCTCAACTATGCGGCTTGATTATCTTAGCGCGGATGAAGCGACGAGGCGGCTTGAACTTCTGGGGATATCCGTAGAAGAACAAGTGAAGGGAAATCTCGAAGGGCTGTTTACCGCGGATAAGTGGAGCAATATTATTGAATCCATGGAGAATGCCAATGAGAAGGAATTAACAAGGGAAAGGCTTATAAAATTCGCAGCAGAGGGCTTTGGCAAAGAACGTACCCCGGAACTTTCTACTCGCGACGTTTATGACAAAGTCATATGGGAATGCTTTGATCTTCAGAATTACATTTCCAAAGATTATCTCGAAACTGCTCTCAAAGAGGCTAAGCTGGATACCAGCAAATCAGAAGAGATAATGGAACTGCTACTGAAGGCCAAAATGATAGACGCTAATGGCATGATCAAAAAGCCATTTGATAACAGTAAGCTCGGACTGGATAAAGATGTGTCAGATATTATCGGGAAAGTATTTTCTGATCCTCAGTCCGGCAGGTTCAAGGTTGACGGGAAGTATATAGATGGATTCGCGTTTGAAGGAAAAGACCTCATAAAATTGATGCCTGTTGAAAACAGGGCAGAAATGACCGAAGAAGGAATGACCTATCTAAAACAGCTGATCACTCAAAAGCTGGCTAGCGGAGAACTTACCATACCGGGGAAATCTGCGGAAAAGGCTAGTACTGATGAAGCCTTGATTAACGATCTGACCGCCAAGGTTAAACCGATGCTTGAGCGTTATTACCAGAGCTTCGAATTCGCGAGAGAAGTTGCCGCAGAGCGAAAGAACGTGAGGAACCTAACGACGAATAGCGGCAGGAATGCCGGCGAAGTTCTGAAAGAAGTCAAGGGGCTGAATGATCCGCTAAAAAACTTAACAAAAATTGGGGAATTAACCGATGAGCTGGAAAAACTCGAATCAGAAGTAGAAGAACCATCCCTTAAAGATAAAATAAAAGATAAACTTTTTACCGATCAAATGAAAGAAAAAGCAGAAGCAAAAGCCAAGGGACTGGAACAAGGCAAGACCCTTAACGAAAGATTAAAGTACTTAACAGAAAAAAAGATAATTTTTGATAAGGCTATGAATGAGCTTTCCGGCATTGGTGAAACGGTCCGGAGCAGCGAGGAAGAATTGAAATTCCAAGAAGATATAAAAGCATTAAATATAAATGAAAAATCATTAAAAAAAGATATTGATAGCTTAAAGAAAGATCTTTCAGCGTATATCGAAGATCGGGTAAACATTGAGATCACCTTAAAAGTTAACCTCCGGGTTGCAGAATTAGAAAAATCAAATAATAGTGACTTATCGAAAGATGAAAAAGAAAAGATAGGAAAAGAAATCTCCGATTCGCAGAAAGAGACTATCAAATCAATAATTATCGAAGAACTTACGGATAAATATTCAAAGATTAGTGATGAAATCACAAAATTAACGGATGAAGAGATCAAAAAGACTATTGATAAAAGGGTCGAAGCAAAAGTAACAGAAATCGAAGCAACTGAAAATAGAAAAATTGACACTGCTGAGAAGGAATCAATTCGGAAAACTGTAAGTACGGAACTAAATAAATCTGTGGAAACAGATTTAATTACTGAAAGGGCAAATAAGCTTACCCCATTGTATTCCATGCTATTTAATGAAGAACTTTCTGAACAACAGAAGGTAGCAATTAGTGCGGAGATAATAAGTTTGCACGAAGGTAAATCTCCTAACCTGTCCCAGTTAATGTTTACGAAAACTGATCAATTTAATTACAAAGATATTTGGCTGAACATGGGGACCGGTGAAGGAAAGAGTATCACTTCCTATTTACTGGCAATAGACGAACTGCGAAAAGGAAATAAAGTTGTTCTTACCTTTTCTGATCCGGCTCTAATGGAGAAAGGCTTTAAAGAAGCCGAACCGATATTTAAAGCGCTTGGTATTTCCTGTGATATGTTTTCTGCTGATATGAATAGCAATTCTAAAGAGTCAATAAAAGGAAAAATGGACAGCAAGCAGGTACTTTTTTCGTTAAGGACAGATCTTGATTTTGGTTTTGCTCATGACATGAACGAACTTGGGCCACGAATGATGGACGGTTTTTCTGATCGGGTAGCTATCAATGATGAAGCTGACTTGACCAGGTATGAGACTGAATCTTCGCCGGTGACAATTCAGAGTGCGTCCGGCGAGCGTGATGAGCATTCTAAGTTTTGGAAAGAAGCTTATGAGATTATTAAAGAAGGCAAAAATAAAGAATGGATCAAATTTGATCCGGTCAATTCGACTATAATTATGAGTGAAAATCTTGAGACGTATATTATGGAGAATCATGAGGCTTTTGCCGAAGTTCTAGCCTCTGATGATATGGAGCTTAAGAGCAAATTCTGGAATATGCTTCATGCGTCAGCTCAGGTTGAGTTCATGTATAAAAACGGTGTTAATTACATGGTTGACGGGAAAAAAGATGGGAATACCGAAGGGGAAAAGGTTGCAAATATATTGTTAAGGGTTTTACAGGACCAGCATGTTGTACTTATTAACGAATTCACAGGGTTTCGGATGCCGGGTCATGAACTGCAGGGTGGTCTTATGCAAGCTATACAGGCCCGTGAAGGAGTTAAGATTACTAAGGAATCACCATCTCAGACAACCTATTTACCGTCACTTACAATGGGCAAGGCTAAGAAAGTCTATAATCTATCAGGAACGATTGTTGATATTGCTAAGCAGATGTTTTCCAGGGAATCAGTTGGTCAGGCAGTCCAATCTACTGTTCCCTCTTCACGAAATGATATGCCTGACATAGTTGTCAGGAACAAGGAGGCATTGCATGAACTTACCTGGAAAAATATTTCTGATAATTATGAGGGAAATGCACATTTAATTGCTGTAAAGAGTCTTGACGAGGCAAAGGAATGGATCGAGTATTTGAAAACGGAAATGCATGCTAAAGGTTTTACTGACGCTGAAATAGCTGACAAACTACAGATCCTCACTGATGAAAAGGGAAAAGATGCCAAAAAAGAACGAGAGAGAAAAATGTCGAGAATTGGTGAAGATGGTGTTATTACAATTGCGACAATCGCCGGTCGCGGCAATGACGTTCAGTTGCAAGAAATAACCGACGCAATGTCGAAGGTAAAAACAGAGTTATGTGTACACCTTACCGATTATTATAATGATGTGCGTATAGAGCAACAGATCAGAGGTCGAGGTAACCGTCTCGATTATTCCAGCGGTGTTGCTGATAGAGGTAAAGCGAAGACCTTCTTGATAGCCTCGCTTGATGGCGAATACTACAAGAGTTTGCCGGAGCAGCGTAATTATTTTGAAAAAATGTTCTTTAATAATAGGAAGACTAAAGCACTAATGGTCAGCGGGGGAGAGAATCTAAAAGGCAATTCCGATCACCTCTCGGACATGGAAATAAAGCAAAAGATATTATTGGATAAAGGTGAAAAAATTTCTAATTACGACATTATGGAAGAGATACTGATCAAAAACGGAAAAAAAGTTTCTGAAACAAGTACAGAGTTGCTTAAAAATAAAGAAATCAAGAAAATGTTTGAAAATTATGTAAAAGAAAAAATGGGAATAACAAAGGAAACAGGATTAACCAAAGCTGAAAAAGAAAAAATCTCTGATTTTAAGCTTAAAGAACTAACAGAAGCCATCGAAAATAGATTCGAAGAATATGCAAAAACTCAACTAACTGATGAAGGCAAAGAGCTTAACGAAGCTAATATCAATAAGTTTATGGACAATAAAACTGAAGAATACCGAACGAATTATACTGAGAATCTTCTTAATAACTATATCGAAAAAATCCTGAAAACAAATGGAGAGGAAGCGACTCAGGACAAGATCTTAGAGTATAAAAAAACATATGAGACTTTTAAAATGGTAATGTCATCAATCTATGCCACCGTCCAGGATGATTATCGTGTAGGTAAAGATGCTCAGACTGGCAACCTCTTGGAGAGTAACCGGGCAATTGTGTCGTTTGGCCAGGATATTGTGAAGCGGCTAGCTGATATTGAAGAAGATAAGTTAACCGAAAAAGATCTTCGCGAAATGATCCGCGCGAAATGTTTGCCGGATGAAATGAAAATAGAAAAGGATAAGAAAAAAGTTGATAAATATGTCAACGAACAAGCAGCGAAGTTGTATGGCATATTAAAAGAAAAAGGATATATTGATAAAAAAGGCACTATTATCGAAACAATAGATTTTAATAGCCTGGACCTGAGTTCAGTGAAGAGTGATAACGATAAGTTAGATATAGAGTTCAATAAATTCAAAACTACCTTAAAAGCTGAACTTCAAGATAAGAAAATAAATGAAAAAATGCTCAGTGAAATTATCCGTAACAACTGGTTGCCTGATGAAATGAAGTCTGAGGGAGATAAGAAAAAAGTTGATAAATATGTAAAAGAGCAAGCAGGAAAGCTTTATAAAATATTGAAAGAGAAGGATTGTATAGATAAAAAAGGATATTTAAATAAAGATGTCAATTTGGAAGATAAAAATCTAGGTTCTTCAGAAATCGATTTTAACAAATTCAAGCTGTCAGTAAAGGATGTTCTTGTAGATTACCAGGAAAGAACAGAAACTAAAGCACGTGAATTGATGATCGATTTTATGGCTGAGAATTATAAGAATGCCGTTGATATAGCTTTTGAAGAATGTGGTATCCGCCAGGGGGACGTCCTTACCGAAGCGAATATAAAAGCACTCGAAAAAGCTTTGGGCGGCATAGCCTTTATTGAGAAAGATGACAAGATAAAAGCTCTCGCGAAAAAAGGCATCAAGAATGCTCTTCCAACAAATGCTAGTATTCCTGATGTTTATAAAGGTCGTCAGGCATGGGAACTATTTAACATGCTGACCGACAAGGAATTTTTGCGTAAGCTGTCAACCGATAAAATGGGTAAAGATATTAAATTATTAAAAAAAATTGGGATATCTAAAGGAGTTCTTGACGTTAATGAATTCAAGAAACGTTTCGAAGATGCGAGGAAACTAAACGATAAAGCCATGCAAAAGATTTTTGAACTGCAGCATTATCAGCAGTCTACTTTGCTTCGTCAAAGCAGTGGCGATAAAGATAAGCAGTTCCAATCCGATTTGCTGAAGTACTTGAATAGAGAATTTAGCAGGCAGTTTGTAGCAAAGTTTAATGATTTCTCCGGAATGAAGTTGGATAATCCTGGCGATCCGGTAAATCCTGAAATAAGTGTTATTTCTCCTGATGAAAGCAACAAGGGGAAACGAATTGAGATCAAATTTGATGAGGCTAATAAAGAAAAGATTAAAACATTTATCGAGAATACTCTAGAGGCACAGCTTAGAGATTGTGGGTCGCCGCAAGAAGGTGTGCAACGGGAAATATCGCTTAAAGATAAAGATGGCAAATCTATCAAATTATCTTTATCAAGCCCTGATGACATATCCATAATTAACGGGATGTTAAATGATCTCGGATCTAACAAGATTTTGGTTGCTGATTCAAAAGGTAACTATGATGCTTTCTTCTGGGGCGAATGCAAGAAAGAGACCTCTCTTATCATTAACGGTGAAGAAGTTCGTACTGACGGTTTAAAGATACTTGTTGATGGAAAAGAAGTAACTGTAGAAGACGGAAAACTTATTGATAATAAACAAGAAATTACTTTAGATGGTAAGCAGCTTATTGTTCAGGAATCCTTTGAATCTTTAAAAGAAGAACCTAAGTTATCAATTAATGCCGATCGGCAGATACTTCGTATAGGAGAGAAAGAGTTCAATGTTGCCGACAAAAGAATCCTTGTTGACGGCAAAGAAGCGAAGATAGCAAATGGAGAAATACAAATAGACGGGAAATCTGTCTCCCTTCAAGGCAAAGACGTCATTATTGAGAGAACTAATCAGGCGAATGGAGTTCTAACTAGCTCGAAATTGGTCAATGTAGTTACGGTGACCAAGGAAATAATCAATAATCCCAATCGAGTTATGGGAAGCACCTTCGCGAATAAATCTAACCTGCTAGGCCCAAACCGGACTGACAATGTTATTCTCATACGCCCTGAAGAGATTAAGAAACACTATCGTGATATCGTTCTTGCCGCTTTTGGAAAAGATAACAACTCTGATTCCATAAGACAGGAATATGCTAAGAGCCTATTGGCTAGTTATGGTATATATACTTTTGACAAGGCTGGGATTGATGCAGATTATCAGGAGAAAGATACTTATGATAAAGGCCAAGTTGATAGATCCTCTTTCGGAACATTAGGAGATTCTAAAGCAACAATTTTTGAAACCCTTGTGAAGGACGGATATATTGGTCCCGATGGTATCGTAACGGATAAATTTAATGGAAAATATGAGAATTTTGAGCTTTCCGGTGATTTTGAGGAAGAACAGAAAAAAGAGATATTTAATGTTTTGGATAAGAGCGTTAACAAGTTTATACGCAATGCCCTTGACGGAATGTCTGGCGGTGTAAGAGCTCACGAGATACATCATCAGGATGAAGCCCCACGACCAGCGAATTTCTTGGTTTATCGATTTGTGGACGGTGGAGAAAAAGTCCGGAAGAAAGGTGAGGCAAGTCATGGTTATATTGAAGCACTTAATGAACTTAGGGCTAAATTTGGCGGAGAATTAAGAGTGACGCTTGATATGCCTAATACTACACCTGATGAGAAGGCTATGAGGGATGCAGGACTATTGGAGCTAGCCTTCGAAGCAAGGGCCTATACTGGTGAGGAGTACAAGGGAACAATTCAGCAGGAACTTGCCAAACAGTATTTGGCTGCCTATGAATCCGAGGACAAAGACAAGTCTCTCCGTGAATTTACTGATAAAACAAACAAACTTTTGGCGGAAAATATCGATAAAGCTTGTCAGATGCTCGACAAGTATTATCGTGCACAGATGACTGCCCAGGATGGCGGCAATATTGAAAAAACAAAACAGAGGGTTGATAAAGAGAGTGTTGAAATAAAACGGCCGATGACAATCGCGTCAGAAATAGCAGAAATGTTCTTACGCGATATCACTGGCAAAACGAGTGATTCAAAAGAAGTGTCCCCTGACGGATCTCAGAAACAAAAAGTGTCAGGTTATCAGGAAACGATTAAGGAAATAGATAAAAGAAATAAACAATTAGAGGAAAAAAGGAATGGATTGACTGAGTACTTCAGAGACTTACATGAAAATAATCCTAAAGAATGTCTTCGAATTGTTAGTCAGCTGGATTTTGGTGAATTCACTGATCTCAAAGAAACCATATCAAAAATAGCCTTCAATGAAGCTTCCGGCACAGCAGTCATAGAGGGTTTTGTTTCCTATAACGAGAATGAGCTTCAGGCAAAAATTGAAGAGATGAAACAGGTTAAGGACAACGTAGAAATCTATACAAAGAAATTAACAGCAGATCTTCAATCGGATTTTAGTGATAATCCAAACGATGGATATCGTGTAATTAATGAGCTTGATTTTGGGGTGGATGCAGGCCTCAAGACTGTTAAAGATGCAGTAATTCTCGGGACTCTGCAGGAAGAAAAATATAAGAACGGTTCTATCAAGAACGTAGATGTTTTTCCAGCTTATAACGAGTATACTGACAAGATCAACGGTCTTTTTTCGAATTCCGGCTCTGAAGAGCTTATATTTAAACCGGAGATTACAACAGAAATAATTAATGCCTTGGGCTCTCAAGGTGTTCCAGCCGAATTGATAAATGCGTTGATCCAGGCGCACGACAAAAAATATGAAATTTTGCCTTATATTTATAATCATATGTTGAATACCTATGGTCTCGGGGCTAATAATGACAAATTAGGTAAGATGCTGTCCGATCTTATTGTTTCTGACCCGAAGAAAGGACTTGCAATCCTTAAGGATCTTGATCTGGGAAATTATGAATATGAGAAAAAAAATATTATTCAGGAATCTTTTCTATCCTTATCAGAAACTGATCCCAAAAAAGCCAAAGAGATACTGGACTATTCAGGTGATGAAAAATCAGATATTTTGTGGAACTATGCAGTAAAGAAGACCGATAAGAACAGGAATAGCGTGGATGTCTTATCTGATGTGATGGTTCGCTATGTTATGCCTCCATTACAACACAATTCTAATGAGAAAATTGATAATCTGACCACTATGAAAAAGCTGAAAGAAGCCTTAGTAGAATACTCAGCTCTGAATAGGAGTGCTGCTGCAAAAAATAGTGAAGGTAAAAGCATTAACGCAACTGACGTAATAATGCAGAAATACCTTAGGCAGCTTGTTACAACTGATTGGATGACAAAAAATCCTGAAATGAGAGCGGAGCATGCTGCTCTTAACGATGTTCTAAATGCTTTAGACGCTGTTAAAACCGGTAAGAATATTCAAGATGTCTATAGCAGTCTTACTGCCTTGGATAAGAAAGATGGCGATGCTGATAAGAGTCGGTGGGCATTGTTCCTGGAGTGTCAGAGTTCTGTATCAATAACTGCTGAAGAAAAGATTAAGTTAACGTTGAAAGCTGCCGGATCGACAAAGATCGAGCTTAGTACCGGAAGGAAACTCCTTAATTTGATATCGGGAGGAGCTAAAAACACAGGAAACAAGAGTGTCTTGACGACGAGCGATATCACTAAGCTGACCGGATTACCACAGGATGAAGTTGTAAAAACATTATCAACGATGGAAAAATCAAAACAACTTACCTCGGAGTCCACTGGGAAATCGTTACCTGTGATAGAAAAAGACCAAGCTCCGGAGCAAAAGGACCAATCGAAAACGGAGGGTACTGATAAGAGTAAACCAGAAACTTCCGTTCAGATGGATGAAAAATCGGAGAAGACTGAAAAAACTGAAGAAACAAAGAAGGCTGAGGATGATAAGTCTATATATGGTAAGGATCAAGTTAAGAAAAATGAATTAAAGAAAAGTAAGCTCGTAGAGGATTCACGATCAGCGTTCGAAATTATAAAAATAGATGGAGTTTCTCTTAAATTAGATGCCAATGGTAAGGCGCAGGTAGTAATCGACAATCTGAGATATAGCAGCAAAGCTGAATTGTCAAAGCTACAGGAACGATTAGCTAAAGCCGATGCTAAAAAGATATTAGCGAAGGAAGGCATCAGCTCCACGGATAATATACGGTTTGTATGGGCATCAGCCACAGATATTAATGTAGACAATGAAATTTCTAAGAAGTTAGAAGCTCCGGGGGGAAAAATCCAGGAGAAAGTTAATGCCTATGGTCCTCAGTTAATATCAATGCTTATAGCCTATGACGGTAAGAATGGCAAGAATATCGGAATAGAACAGGTTGGCAATAGCTATCAGTTTATAGATCTTTCGACGGGCCTTGGAATCAGGATCGGCGATAGTACCTATTTAGCAAAAGAAGAATTCGAAAAACTTCATGCGGATATACAGGAGCAAAGTCAAAGTATAGATAAGATCTTAAAACAAGCCTGCAAGGATAATGGGCTTGATCCTGAGAACGCGAAACATCAAGCCGCGATTAAGCAGGCGTACTCGATCGATAATACCGGCAATGTTCGCGTTGCCAATGATGTTGTGGATCATGGCGTTTATAACCTTAAAGAATATGTCGAGCATTTTGGTGCCGTAAAGGTTGAAGCAATTATTGACGGCGTAAAAAAATCTTTTTATGTCGATAAGGAAATCTATGAAAGTATAAAATCCCAGCAGGTAGATGGCGCCCCTGTGGATAAAGAAAAAATGGATAAACTTAAGAGCGAAGTTGCCTTAGAATCAGAGAGAGCGGCAATTTTCACTGCAATACAGAAACAAGGGAATTTTGAGAAAGAACAGCAGGAAATGGAAGCTAATTTTTATAATAGTCTTTTGAACTTTAAAATGAAGGACATAATCAGCTCCAAGCGTTTGGCTTTGAATTTGGATATTGTTGCAGTAACAGACTTTGAAAACGGAGTGGTAGATAGATCTACGGAATCGATAGATAGAGCATTAAGCGATATCAAGCAATTAAATTTAAATAATGTGACTGGAAAAGATTTTCAAGCTCTTGAAAATAAATTAAAACAGGCCCAGGAAGATTTGATTGCATTGAACAAAACACTAACCAGTATGCCGGAGAACGCTGGAGATGAAGAGATATCAAAGATCAGAGAAGAAGCGCAAATAACAGTTACGAAAATAAATGAGTCTATATCCTCGATGAATAAGGACCTTATAAAAATACGAATTGATAATAATACTTCGAGCAAGTTTATGATTAATTGTATCACTGCAGAAAGCCGTAATCTCGATACAAAACAGATTGATGAAAAGGTGCAATTGCGTGATTTTATTCTTTCGGTCAAGGATATGCCTGATACTGTTAGCAAGGAAACTTTTACGGAAACATTAGCAAAAATGAAGCTCAGTGATGAATCCCGGGTGACGATTAATAAGCTGATTGACGAACAGCTTGGATCAAAGACCGAAATCAGTAAACAAGACCTGATGAAGAACCTTCAAAAAGTTATGATCACTCTTGATTCGGAATTAAAGAATTATCCTGATTATTTTGCCGATAGGATGGATGCTCATTCCGAGGCAGGTAAGCTAATCGCTAAATTTGTAACTCCAGATAATCAAATTGCAGTATCGGAATTAAATGGCTTAATTGAAAAAGATGCCATGCTGACCTCTGAGCAAAAAACTGAAATTAAGAAAATAATTCAAGAGAATGCCAATGGTCTGTCTGAGATCGATAAACGAGTATTAACGAAGGGAATTAGCGATAAACTGAGCAGTATTTCCGATATTCTGAATAATAATAGCGATTTTGTTGAGGCCTTTAATAGCCTTGGCTATAAGGAATCCGTAGTAATGGAAAAGTACAATAATATGGTGATTAAGGCAAAGCAGTCTAGCGCGATTACTGAAGAGATGAGTGAGCCTGATCGAAAAAAAGTTTATGAGGAATGCTGGAAAAAAGCTCAAGAAATTTCTATGAGCGAATATATTACTTATGGCAACAACAATTTTGGCTTAAAAGGTAAAGCGATGAGCTTTACTTATGGTGTCGGCAAAGGTTTCATAACCGGCGCCGGATATACGTCAGTTGCAAATTTAAGGAAGTTTGCAACAGATAAGGATTACACGTGGGAACAGTACGGAGAAGAATTGCTCGAAGGAGGAAAAGGCTGGGCTATATTCCATATGAAGCAGAGCGCATTTCAGATGCTGGGCGTTCAGGCTGCAGTACATTCCGGAGGTGTTGGAGCTGGAAAAATAGGCGTGAATGCTGGTGATTCGGCTCTAAAGAAATTAGGAACAGGAATGAAATGGACCGGGAAAGAGGTTTATAGCGGTGCGAAAGGAAGTTTGAAGGGGATGTATGGCGAGGGAACAAACGCAGCTGTTTTTACCTTTGATCTTCTTACAAGTATCGCTGATTTTAAACGTAATGGCCAGGAGGGGATGATCCCGATGGCAGTGGTTAATACTACAGCCAGTTGGATGGCTTTTGAAGGCGCTACCAAGGCTGGTACTTCTGTGGCAGAAACTGTGTTCGCGAAGAAAATGCTCGGTAATGTGTTACCCAAAAAGTATCAGCTTGCGGCTAATGCTATTGGCACATTAAGCGGTGTTGTCGGGTCAGAAGTTGTTGGCGGTATGGTAAGCGATAATCCGCTTGCAACATGGATCAATTCGAGATTCCAGATGCTGAATGAAAGAAATGATAATTTTCATAAAGCAAATTTAATGATAGGAGATTTTTCGAATGTACAGTTAGCCAAGGTTGTATCAAGCGGTCTCCAAAAAGGGGCCGTGAGCGATGTAGCAGCGATTAAATATCTTAGCAATGGGCTAAAAGTTGCAAAGGGAACACCGCTAGTTATAGTTACCGCGTCGGGGTTTTCTACTTGCGAGAACTGGGGTAATTTGACTTCTAACAATAGTCAAATGCAATGGGCAGGTGCAAGGAATGTTGCTTTAGATACTGGCGGCGCAGTAGTTGCTGCCGGAGGATTTGTCGCGGGGACTTCTATCGCAGCTTCTATTGCTGCAGGTGGTTTGACTATAGCTGGGGTTTCCGGAGCAACCGGAGTTGGTGCACCTGTAGCCGTCGTAGTTCTTGCCGGTACCGGAGGTGCGGTTCTCTGCACTTTTGCATACGAAGGCATAAAAGAATCTCTTATTAATGATAATATTGATAATAAAAAGATGCTCAACGAAGAGTTTGGTAAGGCAGTTCCCGGTTTTGAATTAAAAGTTAGAGATGAAGAAGAGCGAGATACGGACAATGTAAAGGGTTCGATTGAGCAGAGATATAATGCCGCGATGATCAACGCTTTCATGCAAGACAATTTTACTATGAACAACGTGTCAGGTCTTTCAAAGTACAAGAATCTTTCAGGGTATATAGGAGATTACCTTAATAATGACATGTCGGTAGTTACGCTAAAGGATGTTGTTAGGAACCTCAATATTAAATCCTTGGAGATGGACAGTATTTATGAGCTGACTCCGGACATGTTGTTTAATATATTGGACGCTGCAGCCAAGGAAAAGATAGAGAACGGAGCGAAGGATCTGGATATTAAAGTATCCGGGTTTGATAACTCTACATTGAATTATGAGTCATTCGGTATGACGGCTGATTTTACTATCAACGTTAATGGAAAAGACATTCCGAAAAACGATATTCATATTGCCAATTATCAGACCCAGGATCGGGGCGGTCTCCTGGAAGCGCGTGCCGATGGGAATATCCCTATCAAAGAATTCGAAGGCTTTTGCATGGATGATAATAAAGCTCGACCGATGTTTATGCGAACGATGGCCTCTCTTTACAATACAGGTGCGCTGGACAAGCTAAGGGCGAATTATGAAGAGCAGATAAAAACGGCAACGAGAATGGATAAGAGCGCAGACGTCAGCAAATATAAAGAAAAAATCGAACTTCTTGACCAGTTATTAGAGAATATGAAGACCAAGAACGTCATGAGCTTGGAAAGCATAACTGATGTTAATTTCGGGCAGGAAAAGCAGAATGAGAAATTAGTCGGGATATTGGCAGAGGGGCTGCACTGTTTTGTTAACGGCTTATCCGAAAAAGGCTGTACTAATGAACAGATTGCTTCAATCAAAAATATAATGAATTACAAGTATAATAAAGAAAGTGAAGCTAAGGAATTGATCCGGGTTGGTGAAAGCCCAGAACTTATACCGGCCCAAGCAATTGAAATGATCAATTCATATGAAAAATTAACATCTGATATCCCAGTCGATGATCGAAATAGCAGTATGGATATCATTGCTGCTAGAATAAGTGTTATGAATAAAGTTAGCGAGGTTGTGAACAAAATCAACACAGCGAATGCTAAAATTGATCTTGCGGGGCTGTGTGAGAAAATTACTCCTGAGGATTTTGCTAAGTTGTCGCCGGACCAGCAGAAGATGATGGCCAATACATTGTTCGGTTCCTTGTTCCAGGCGTATACCCAGCAAAAGCTGACAACGCAGGAATTAGCCAAAGAATTATCTCAATTATTAGCCAAAAAGCCATTTTTCAAAGAAGCTTTCAAATCTTCAGATCTCAATTCTACATTTCTAGCGAATGTTTGTACTCAGTTCTACAATAGCAGTGTAGCCTATGCAGTGTTCCAGCATATTATTGATAATAATCCTGATGCCGATACTATAGATAAATTGTTTACGAAAGTAACTGCTGAGAAAATTAGTGACCTAGGTGATCTAATAAAGAATGGAAAGGTGACCGACAATAATCTTAAAGATGAGCTCATCAAGGAGATAACAACTGCGCAGGGTGCAGGAAATAAGGGACTTTCGGACTTTTTGATTGATAATGTGTTGCGAAAATCTTGCAGCGTTAGCATTGATGAAATCGAAAAGTTAAAAGGAAACGACAAGAAAGACCAACTCAAATTGAATTTTGACTACAAAGACGCTAATGGAAAGGGAACCAAGGAATCGGTAGAAGAAACCAGTGCGAATCGATTCAGGTTACTGTCCGCATGTTATAGAAAAGGTCTTATTTCCGAAGATGAACTTAAAGAAAAGATAAAGAACAATAATACTTTTGAGGCAATAATGCTCGATGATTATTCTCTATTCCGTAGCGAAGATGATATTAAAAATAAGTCTGACCTTGACGCCGAAATAGAGCTGCTCAATAAATCAATGGAATTATTTAAACAAAAACAGAATGAATTGAATAAAGCAACCCTTAAACTAGGGAAGTCGCTTGAAGTAGACGGATTGAAATATAATAGTCAAGATCTTCGAATGAAACATTTTATAGAAAAAAACAACTTAGGCGCGAGTGCTTCTGCCGAAGGCAATCCGGCAATGATTGAAGAAATTTGGCTTAGCACTAAAGCATACGAGACCGGTGTTGGGAGATTCCAGACACTATATGATGATTTCATGTCCGACCAGGCGAAGAACGGCAAGTCAGATCATAACGTGGTGCTAGGTAATTACAATCAATTCACGAAAGATCTGTCAGCCTTTCTTAATACCAACAAACAGAAATATTCCGGATATTTTAGTGTAATAGCATATTCTCAAAATCCAGACATCGTAGTACGTCTGAATAGCATGACGCCTGAAGCGAGTACGGATTTAGAATCTGATTTTATGAAGTGGGCTGATAAGAAGGGAGTTAAAGCGTTTACTCCACAAGCGGACGTTATAGATTTTAAGAATCCAGCTTGTATAAATTATCTGGAGAATATGCAAGATGTTTGCGGGGTTTATATGCATACTGACAATGTAGATACGTCAGGTAGTTGGAATAAATTAAAAGATCTTTGTGGTCAGAATGACTTTTCAGATAAGAAAGTATTTGATGCCCATAGCAAAGAACTATGTTCTTTGTTAGACAAAATAGGAAAAGATTCAAAGTTAGAATCTTGGCAAACGCAACTCGTAGAAGATTTTAGAGCGCAGTTAAGTGGCTGGAAGTTCGGTAGTTGGGGTAGTGCTGTAGAAGATTCTCCTGCTGCAATGGTCTTTTTAATGAAACTCTCCATGATCGATGATGATGGTCTTCAAACCCAGAAACGACTACTCCTGACAGAAATAAGAAAAGAGATTCTCGGCGCAGGTTTCTTTGATATAGAAGAAAAATGGAGTGCTGACTTTGCTAAAGATTATGAGCAATTAATAAGGAGCATTGATGTAACAGGAATGTCCGGTAATCAAGAAGAGATAGAGAAGATGTCTGAAGAATTAAATCATTATCTTAGCGAAATCAATTCTAATAGCAAATTAAGCGCAATTAGCGGGCCAGTGGTACAGGCTATAAAAGCAAAGATGTACGAACTGTCAAAATATAACTATTCGCAGCTTTCTAAGTTAGCAGAAAATAATGATCCGACTTCTAACTTGATTGCACTAGATTCTCTCGACGAGAAGCTCCAAAAAGGAACTAATATTGATAGTCTGCTGGTAATTGATGGGAGAGCTAGTGTGTACGCGTTTGTGCTTTACAAAGAACTCAATGCGCAAGGTCGTTTGGACAATCTTCAATCGAAGGACGTTGAATCTATAAAACAGGCCATTAAAAATGATTCATATAAAGAGTTCAAGGATGTTTTTGATTCTGCCTGGTATAACATTACGACCACTGACGAAAAGAGAAATGAAGAGTTCCAGTCACTGACGAATCAACTCATCGATTCGTATAAGAGTTCAAAACTATTTGCTAGTATGGATAACTCACGAATTACAAAAGAAATAATTTTTGCTAGAAAAGAGAGACTGTCATCAGCTAATGATAAAGTGAGATTGTACTTGAACTATCTTGAGCAGAATTGTGGCAAGGAGTGGAAACAAAAGTTACAGAAAGGTATATCAAAACTAGTTCAAGATAATAACGGGAATGTCAGAAAGGCTTTCGATCTTATTCAGAATAATAATTCGCTCATAGATGAAATGCTTTCGAAAGAAGGTATTAATCAATCTGTGCAGAAATACTTGGCAAAATATATAGCCTCTAATAAAGACTCTATTATTGGCGCAGCTCAGTCAACAAAAGGATCAACGAGCGTGTCAGATTTTCTGCCGACTTCAGAGGAGCAATATCCAGGAGAAGAATTAATCAACCAGGCCGCAGCAAATGTATCCTTGTATAGATAATTTAAAAAACATGCAATATAGTGATTTTTTATACGATAATGTAGTAGAATGAATCATGAAAATATTCGAATCAAAAAAAGTGAAATAAGAAAAAAAAAGTTTCGATAATTTAATAGCACAGAGAATGACTGATATATAATTACAATAATCCAAAGGAGGGTTGATGCCTATATCAGGTGTAATGATAATTAGCCTAAGACTAAGTATTAATTAATTCAATAATAAATCAAAAATTTAAACAAAATATTTAAGGAGGAAAGAATCATGGTAGGAATTAATAATAATATTAACATAAATGCAGTAAAAAGCGGTGTTAACACAACTCAAGGTGTTGGAACTCAACAAGGCGCCGCAAAAACAAATATCGCTGGTACTTGTGGCGACGTAGCTGCAATGAATGATTTAGCAGCAGTAAAAATTGCAGATACAAGTATCGGGAACTTAGGACCTAAAGAAGTTGCATTTCAAACTGCCGCTAAACAGACACAAGTTACTTCAAGAGCAGCAGAAGGACCAGAAGGCGACAAATAATAAATAAGGTTTAGTAGTAAAGCCTTCTCATTTTAGAGAAGGCTTTATTTGTCTAGGGGTATTTATGAATAAAAAGTTTATACCTTTTAATGATAAACAATATTCACTAATTGGAAACAGCCTGACTTTCAATCTAATGAAGTTATGGATAGATGATTCTATTTCTCATAAAAACGAGAAACTCTCTGATAACTTTTCTGAACATATTCACGAGTTGAACGATATTTATGGTGATATAAAATCAAAATATGGAGCAGATACTGCATCATTGTACCTATCAATGCTTGCTGCCTGGGAAGATCCCTTAATTTCTTTGAAAAAAGGATTGCAGCTTGCTAACGCATTGGATGAAGTGAAAGACTTAGTCCAACAAAGGAATATAGATCTGGGTGAATCCTTGCCAGAGGCCTACAAATACGCGAATAAGATTACTTTTAATCATGAAAATTACAAGCAGTATTTCCCCCGGAATGGCATAGAATCCTGTGTGGGACTTGGAGTGCTGTCCGGTATTTCGGCGTTGTCTTTAGGGTTTGAGTTAGACGGATTGATTCTTTACAATCCTGATGCCTATAAGACAAAGGGTACTGATGGTTGGCATTTCGTTCTGGAGGGAGATCAACTAGGATTTGTCGATCTGAATAATGTTGTTAAAATTATTAAAAATTGGCATGATTATAGTGAAAGTTTGAATAGTAATGATCCCGGTACTTATTACCTTATGGAAAGGTTTAATTTCTTTCACTCTATTTCTGATATATTAACTAGCAAAATGCACTACGAAATTAGTTCGTTATGTATTGATGGTGGCGATATAGATATAGGCAGAGTTAGTAAGTATGAACTAATGGATTTTGCGAAAAAGCTTAATTCCATAATAAAAATCCGAGATAACTTAATTGCAAACGATTTGTTGCAAAAAGTTTATTTTGCTATAGCTTTTAATCATTATAATGAAGCAATCGCAATCCATAATGATATCCATCAGTTTAATGATCCAGACTTAGTATTAATCGCAAAGTATAATTATCAGGAGGCTATAAACTATTGTTCATTAGCTTTGGAGATATTGAATAATAATATTTTTCTTAATGAGAACCATGAACGTATGAGCGCTTTGCAAGAATGGGTTACGGAGACATTTCCTTCTAATATAGGTTCGTGCGATTCTCAACTAATTAATCTTCAAAATATCTAGTATTTATCTCGAAAAATATTATATAATATAAAATATACAATTTATTATAAAGAATACTTTTGAGTAACGGGGGGAAGGTATGTCAACCGCAAGTCCAGCAAATAATGAGTCTCACAATAAAACAAAACAAAAAAAAGAATTACAGCAGAAAATCAACAAACTTTATTTTGACCCTTCACAGCGAAAAACTCATAAATCGTTTTCAATGGTGCTTCAGGCAAATAATGTTGAAAATGCCGATAAAATAGCCGAAAAATATTGCGAAAAACTGGAGAACGACATTAAGCAAACTGTCGAACAGATTTCTGATATGCAATATTTCCTGATGGAAAAATCAGGTCACTGGGGAGAATATGGTCAGCAAAGGGTTGTTATCGGGTATGCTCGACTTAAACTGAGCATTTTGCCGGAGCAAGAGATCACGCAGCGTGATATCGATAATTTTCTTATGCAAATGAATAAATTTACTGACTATAAAAATAAAACTCATAAAAACTTGTATGATGAGGAAGATAGTATTACTTTTAATGTTTTTGGAAAAAAAATACTTAAGAATAGAGCGGACCTTCTTAATCGAGAGCTTAGTTACGCCGGATCTAAACTGAGAATTGTAATTGGTAAATATGGCAAGTATTGGAGCGTTATCTATGGCGAAGCGAGGCCTATAAAAAAAGAAGGTTATGAACTCTACATGTTTGAGAAAGAAATTGCCCGGACCCCGACCAACATTATGTCTATTGCTGCCGTCATTGGTGACCGTGATATCGGTATCAGAAAAGAAGCATGTCGTCTGATATTCGAGATGAAATGGAAAAAAATGTTTGATTATAGTGAGCGAGAAAAAGCCAAAATGTACAATAATGAGGCTGGAAATATTCGTGAGATGATCAAGGTAAAGGCTTTGGACTCTTACGACGTACGTTCAGCCGAAGAATTAGAGGCGAAAAAAGGTCTCTTTATTGACGAGATGATTGAAGGTATTGTATGGCATGAGTTTGGTCATGGCATATTCTTTAATGAAGAGCTTGATATTGAGACTGCAGCATTAAGCAAAGCCTTTAACTTTTTTGGTGAGAATATTGTTGGTATCCTTCATGAAGTTCTTGCGGACTGGTCAATTAGAACAGAGAAGCTTAAAGGTCCTATTCAACATTTTCTTGAAGTAGCAATTAAAAATAGAGATCGGGAAAAAGCGAATCGTATGCTATTGGTCTATATGAGCGATAACTGGTTCCTTGATTACAAAGAGGAGTTTTTGGGAAGCCAGACAGATCTTATGATTTCCATCCTATGTCCTTTTCTATCGAATGACTACACTTTTAACTATGAAAAAATAGCTGACAGCTTTGACGATATTCATAATTTGATGCTTGATGAAAGCAAAAAGATAATCGAAATTATTATCAATATGGTATATAAAGCAACCTTCGTTATCGGGAAGTTTAGATACGATTATAAAGAATTTATGGAATATTACGAAAAATATTTAAAAACAATCGAAGTAGATGGCGGTTTCGGCGAGCATACCTTATCATGGAAGACTGCCAATTACACCAATATTTTTAAGTTAACTAGAGATTACTCAAAAGATACTTATGCGAAAATTATGAATTTTCTAAAGGATCAGGACATAGTTTTGAAGAAAAAGCTGCTTGAACTGATGCTTTCTGAGAGGGCTGCAAAATATAATGGTGACATTCGCGAGTATCTTTTCGAACAGATGAAAGAAAAAAGTTTCTATAAGGATGTTAATTCGCTTTCAGCAATGGATGGCATCAAAATGGCACTTGATGAGATCGGGGTTTTTGAAATAGAAAAAGAAAAGATATTAGAGCGCTTTCAAAACATCTATGAAGGTAAAGATAAGTACAATGTTACGGTTAACTATGATGATAGCTTTAACTTCTTTCATTGTGCGATCCAGGAAATGCTTATAGTAACCCAATTAGGTGAAATTGATAAAGAAATGATTGTAAAGAACGATAAGGTGCTGATTATGCAAAAAGGACAGGGACGAGCAAAGATGTCGGCTTCCCTTATCCAAGAGAAGATAGATGAACTTGCAGCTATGTTTAATGATAAAAAAGTTCTTAGCATTACAACGCTTAAAGTTAACACTGATCATGAAGAAATGGATGAGTGGTATAAGCTGCTAGCTCAAACAAAATTGAATGATGGTGGGCTTTTGATACAAAAAATAGACTATGTGACAGGTGAGCTGATGGATCATGATATTATGTTTAAAGTACAAATGCCTGTCGAATATGGATATATGTGTTTCAATACAGTGAATGCAATTGAGAGGATCAACGGACTATTGAAGGATGATCCTAAAGACAACCGCGTTATAGATAAATCATTTCTTGATTATATAACATTGGAATACAACAATACTTATTAATAATTGTATGGAATAGTTAATGGGCTGGCAATCAGCCAGCCTTCATATTTAATTAATAGACTGAAACTTATCCAGACGTTTTTGATGTCTGCCGCCTTCAAATGGTGTGTCAAGAAATGTTTGGACTATCTCGATAGCAAGTTCAGGGCTTGTAGTTCTTCCCCCAAGGCAGAGTATATTAGCATCGTTATGTTCTCTACTCATTTTTCCCATAATGGTAGACGTACATAATGCTGCCCTAATGCCGGTAACCTTGTTTGCCGCAATAGAAATACCAATTCCTGTACCGCAAATCAATATACCATAAGTATAGTTTTCGTTAATGACGGCAGAGGTAACTATTTTGGCGTAATCAGGGTAATCAACCGATTCAAGAGAGTAGCATCCAAAGTCCTCAACAGCATATTTTCTGTTGAGAAGATTGGCTTTCACAATCTCTTTTAGTTCATATCCGCCATGATCACAACCTAGAGCTATTTTCATTGTCATTCCTCGTTTGTTAAAGAATAAGTGTAAAAATATATTATCACAATGTTAATTGTTTTAAAAGTTAGTGGAAATTGATTGGTGGCTTCGACAAGCTCAGCCACCGGAGAGGCACGACTGACCGGAGAGACACGAACGTTCCCTGAGCTTGTCGAAGGGAACAATTTAGTACGTGAAGTGGTTTATCATTAGCTGATTTTTTGGTAGTATGGTGTGACAGCTAAAGACATTAAGATATGGAGATTATAAATGAGTGAATTTATTGTCCGGTGCATTACCTCAGATTGTAAGGTTGCTTCTGGTATAGTCGAGAAAACGGTTGAACTATTCGATATGGGATCTACGATTCCCTTTATTGCCCGTTATCGAAAAGAGCGGACTGGCGGGTTGGACGAAGTCCAGATACAGCAGATTAGCGAAAGATTGACTTACTATAGAGAGTTGCAAGATCGAAAAGGCACAGTCCTGAAAACAATAGAAGAGCAGGGGAAGCTGTCCGACGAGTTGAGGACCAGTATCACCAACTGTTCAGATAAACAAGAGTTGGAGGACATTTATTTACCCTTCAAGCCCAAGCGGAAAACACGCGCGTCTATTGCTAAGGAGAGAGGGTTGCAACCTCTTGCGGACCTTTTAATCGCTCAACGGGCCGATATCAAAAACAAGAACGAAGTGTTAAGTCGATTTGTTGATCCTCAAAAAGGTATCGATACTATAGACCAGGCGCTTGCCGGTGCGCTTGACATTATTTCGCAGGATATTGCTGACAATGCCAGTTATCGAGCATGGATCAGGAATAGTCTGTCGAATAGAGGAACACTCGTAAGCAAAGCAAAAAAAGAATGGGCAGAAAAAAGCTCAAAATTCGAAATGTATTATAATTTCTCTGAACTGCTGAAAAGATCTTCGGCCCATAGAATTCTGGCAATACGGAGAGGTGAGGCTGAAGGTGTTATCAAATGGAGCATTCACGCGGATAATGACCAGCTTTTGGCATATTTGGATTCACAGGTTATCAGGAATAAGACTTTTATCTTTTATAAAGAGCTGCTTACGGCAATTGAAGATAGTTATAAACGCTTGCTTTTTCCTGCACTGGAATCGGAGGTTTTTAATGCTAAATGTGTTGAGGCCGAGCGAGAATCTATTTCTGTTTTCAGCAAAAACTTAAAGAATGTATTACTTGCTCCTCCGGCAGGTGATAAGGTTATCATTGCGATAGATCCAGGCTTCAGGACCGGTTGTAAAGTTGCCGTTATTGATGGCACTGGTAAGTTTTTGACTAATACCACAATTTATCCTCACGAACCACAAAATAAAAAAAATGAAGCAGAGAAACTATTGGCACAGCTTGTAGATCAATACAAAGTCGAAATAATCGCAATAGGAAATGGAACCGCTTCACGAGAGACCGATCAAATTGTTAGAGAGCTTATAAAAAACAAACAACTAGACCTGATATCTGTCGTTGTAAGTGAATCCGGGGCATCTGTTTATTCTGCTTCGGAGATTGCCAGGAAAGAGTTTCCTGATCTTGATTTGACTGTCCGTGGTGCAATCAGTATTGCCAGAAGGTTGCAGGATCCTTTATCAGAATTAGTAAAAATTGATCCGAAGTCTATCGGTGTAGGACAGTATCAACACGATGTGAATCAGGCAGATCTGAAAAATGCCTTGGTTTTCATTACAGAGTTCTGCGTGAATCATGTAGGTGCTGATTTAAATACCGCCTCTCAATCCCTGTTAACGTATGTAGCCGGTATCGGGCCGGCAGTTGCTGCCAATATTGTAGAATATCGCAATCTCAATGGAGCTTTCAAGGGACGAAAAGAGTTACTGAAAGTAGCCAAGTTGGGCCCCAAAATGTTTGAACAGTGTGCGGGTTTTTTGAAAATAAGAAATTCTAAAAATCCACTGGATAATTCTGCAATACACCCGGAATCTTATCACATCGTAGAGCGCATGGCAGAGAAGCTCGAATGCAAAGTAAAAGATCTTATCGGTAATGACAAGTTGCTTGGTTCCCTGCAATTATCTGATTTTGTAACTGAGGAGGTCGGCATCCCAACCCTTAGTGATATAGTTAACGAGCTAAAAAAACCAGGACTGGATCCTCGCGCCGAGTTCAGTTATGCGATATTTAGCGATGCAATTAATGATCTCTCGGATCTAAAGCCCGAAATGGTTCTTGAAGGGATTGTTACTAATGTTGCTAATTTTGGTGCTTTTGTTGATATCGGTGTTCATCAGGACGGCTTGGTGCATATCTCCAAGCTGAGTGACTCGTTTGTTCGTGATCCGCATGAAGTGGTGGCTGTTGGAGACAATGTAACGGTAAAAGTACTCGCAGTAGACACTAAACTGAAACGCATTAATCTGCAGTTGGTATCTTAGTATTTTAAGTGCCTTATCTCTGGAAAGTTAAGTGATAAGTTAACTTGAACAATAATAGCTGATTGGTTTCGTGATTATCTCTAATAAATAGCCAAAAATGTGGTAGTATCTTATTATCGATTTGATTGCTGAGTTAAATGTATAAAAAAAAGGAAATAGGAGTTAATAATGATTGAAATAGGCAATTACAGCACACTAAAAGTAACGAAGATACTGGATTTCGGGGCCTATCTCGATACTGGCGATAATGAGGTCCTTTTGCCCATAAAAGAAGTCCCGAAAGATACAAAAGTAGGTGATGACTTACGGGTGTTCATTTATAAGGATTCAGAAAACAGGCTTATTGCTTCAACCAGAACACCCAAAATAAAAATCAATGAATTTTCTTGTCTTGAAGTTAAGGATACCAATAAATACGGTGCTTTTGTAGATTGGGGAATGGATAACCAGCTTCTAGTTCCTTTTAGAGAACAGCCACATCCGCTTAAAAAAGGAAAAAGCTATGTAGCCATGCTTTATCTTGATCATGTGTCTGATCGTCTTGTTGCAACGACGAAAATAGACAAACATCTTATACACGAAGCAGAAAATATAAACGAAGGCGATGAGGTTGCCCTATTAATTTACGGTGAAATTGATATTGCGTTTAAAGTAATCATCAATCAAAAGTTTGCTGGATTGTTATATAAAAACGAAGTGTATCAGCCAGTCCGAATCGGTGACTCCTTAACCGGTTTTGTCAAGAAAATCCGGGATGATAGAAAGATTGACGTAACGTTGCGTCAGACCGGCATGGACGAGATACAAAAGAGTAAAGACACTATCCTTCAGACCTTGAATGAGAATAAAGGGTTCCTTCCGTTAACTGACAAGAGTGATCCGGAAGAAATCAAGAGATCCCTTCATATGAGCAAAAAAACGTTTAAGATGTGTATAGGGATAATGTACAAGGAACGTGTGATAGTACTAGGGGCTGATGGTATCAGACTGGCAGGTAAATAAAAAATACCGAATTAAGAAAATGGTGGGCGCGACTGGAATCGAACCGGTGACCCCTTGCATGTCAAGCAAGTACTCTAACCAACTGAGCTACGCGCCCATTTTCTTTAAGACATGTATATTTTGGCATGAGTAATTTGTTTTGTCAAATGGCATTAAATGGCTGTACATCAAAGATGGGGGAATTCCTGATAAGATATTAGTTAATCAGACTATATCAAGAAAGGAATTCCCTTATGGAAATAATAGCA
>Ga0154493_169_pt1 | contig 39773 bp, 41 predicted proteins | sample RifGroD2_FD_115972 | JGI IMG/M metagenome (GOLD analysis project Ga0154493, IMG submission 115972) | Candidatus Margulisbacteria bacterium GWD2_39_127
GAGATGTTTTTTTATGATTACTTGATGCTAGCCTGTTTATTTTTTTAACTCACTAACTATTTCTGTTAACCTTTGCTCTTTATAATTAGAACTACTGGAAGACTCCCCGGATACAATTGCCTAAATCACTTTGCTATAGTAAAATTTAGATTCCTTTTTGTAAGGTGATGAATTTGTAACTTATAATGCTAGGAGAAATGTATGATAAAAGTTAACGAATATTTTGAAGGTAACGTAAAGTCTCTCTCTCTTACTACCGCAGACGGACCAGCTACCGTAGGGGTTATGAAAGCCGGAGAATACGACTTTGGGACCAGCACTAAAGAAATTATGACTGTTACTTCCGGTACGCTTCGGGTAAAACTTCCCGGACATGACTGGGAATTGTTTTCATCGAAAGACTCGTTTGTTATTGATGCAAATCAACGGTTTCAGGTAAAAGTAGAGGCTGAAGCTTCTTATCTTTGTATTTATAAATAACATATTAATTCTATGGGTTTGCGCGCTGTTTTTTATATCTTAGTATTTTTTGCTGGTTGCTCTATTTTGGGTGTGATAGCGGGATTGCATGTCTCTCCCTCGATACCAAGTAATAGCGTGATCTCTTTTCCTCCTGGAAAAAACATTCAAACTGTAGAATATGCAAAAGATTTAAGACTGCCATCAGTGACAAAGACTAAGTCTGTAATTCTTTCCCTTGTTGGAGATTGTACACTTGGAACTGATACTACTCCCAACTATCGAGGGAGTTTCAATGAATATTATAGCAAATACAGCGCAGGCTACTTTTTTCGAAAGGTGGCTCCTGTGTTTTGGCGTAGTGATATCAGTGTCGCAAATCTGGAAGGTACTTTAACTAATTTTACTACAGCACAAGATAAAGAATACAGGTTTCGTGGGTTGCCGGAATACGCAGAAATATTGAACAAAGGTGGTATTTCTGCTGTTAATATAGCGAACAACCACTCAAAAGATTATTTGGAACAGGGATTTAACGATACTCTTGCTGCTTTAGAGCATTATGGTATTAATTACTTTGGTGACGGGTATAAGTGGGAAGTAAAAGTAAACGATGTTCCGATTGTCTTTTTGGGATATGCTCAGTGGCGCTGTTCTCCGACAGCGATGCAGAGGGATATTTCTTATTATGTGAATCGCGGGGTTCTCGTTGTAGTTAGCTTCCATTGGGGCGAAGAACTTGCACAGGAACCTTCTCCGGTTCAGCGGCAATTAGCTTATGCTGCTATTGATTCCGGGGCTTCTCTGGTTTTTGGTCACCATCCGCATGTGCTTCAACCTATGGAGTTCTATAAAGGTAAGTTGATTGCATATAGCCTGGGGAATTTTTGTTTTGGCGGAAATGTTAATCCCAGAGATAAGAAAACACTTATCCTCCAAGTCAAACTTTTTGCGCAAGAAGGTATATTAAAAGGCTATATTGTTAATCTTATTCCTTGCCTTATCTCCTCTGAACCTAGTGTTAATGATTACTGCCCCTCGATCGTTACAGGGGATGCAGCGAGAGCTATTGCTGATAATTTTGCTGTTATTTCCAATTATTATTATGCAGCGTTTTAAACCTTATAATTATTCTCAATGTTGTTTATTACTTCTTGGAAAAGTGCTATAACCATGAGGAGACAAGAGAATGGGTATTGCGTGATATATTATGTAGTGAAGAGGAAAAGGAAGGGAGCCATGCGTTCTGTTCTTATCAAATGCCAGTCTTGCGGAACAGTCAACCGGGTTGCAGGCGACAAGCTGAACTCCACATTGAAATGCGGAAATTGCCAAAATATTCTGGAATATCCAAGTAAGTCTGTCGTCGTAACTTCTAAGACTTTTCGTCAAGAGGTGACTGACTGGCCGGGAGTTGTACTCGTTGACTTCTGGTCAACTACTTGTGCTTATTGCCTTCGTCTTAATCCTATCCTTGACCAGTTAGCTACAAAGAAAGCCGGCTTGCTCAAAATCGCAAAAGTAAACGTGCAGTACGAACCGGCGCTGTCCTCAACTTTTCATATTATGGGTACACCGACGCTGCTGCTTTATCAGCATGGCAAACAGATTGATAAAGTCGTTGGAGCCTTATCTCCTCAACAATTAGTAAAGTGGTTACAATCGAAGGCTGGCGTCTGAGGTAGGAATGCTTCCAACGACGACTTATCATAATTTCCTGTGCCGGGCTATGCATCGCTATATTCGCATGTTATAATTCAGTCGATAAATAAATTTCATGCAGGAGTTGACAATGATGAAAAATTTGATAAATAAGTTTGTAGTAATAAAGAAATTTTTGTTTGTGTCGCTTGCGGTTGTTACCATCGGACTAGGTTGGAAATTGCCGGTACTCGGGTATATTGTCCCGGTTGTTATGCTAACAGCTGTAGTCTTAAGCTTATATAACGGGAGATATCATTGTGGGAATATTTGTCCGCGGGGAATGTTTTTAAGTGTTTTTTTTATTAAAAAATCAAAAAATGCATTAATTCCGGTTTTTTTAAAAAAGATGAGTTTCCGGCTTATGGTAATGGGTGTCTTAATGGGATTCCTGGTTTTTCGTATCGCTCAAAACCCTACCTCGATTGATTATGTTGGTCGGGTTTTTTGGCTTATGTGCGCTGTTACCACAGGAGTTGGAATAATTCTGGGTTTTATTTATAAGCCGAGGACCTGGTGTTCTTTTTGCCCTGTCGGAACAATGCAAAAAATAATTGGCAGGCATTCGACAAATATTCAGATAGATAAAAATCTTTGTTTGAATTGTAAAGTATGTGAAAAAAAATGTCCTATAAATATTGATATATTATCCACAGTGAAAGAAACCGAAGTTACCGGCAGCGATTGCCTGAAATGTTCCTTGTGTATATCTCAATGTCCTAAAAAAGCGCTCTCATGGGGATCCTGATTATAGAAATCCAGGAACCCGGTCCTTCAATTATAATATATAATAGCTTATTATTTTTTTTGAGATATTTTTTTGAGATACAGTGGGTTTTGCGATTTTTAATTCCTATAAATATAAGTAGTTGATTAAACAATAATATAAGTATTATAGTGCTGGTCAATTAATGCTGACGATGCACACTATTTATAAAGGAAAGCCGGTAGATTTATGAATAAAATTAAATATTTCAATGACCTCAAAATAATACCGTTAGGCGGGTGTGAAGAAGTTGGCCGCAATATGACTGTTTTCGAATACCGGGACGATATTGTGATCCTCGATATGGGAATACAATTCCCGGATGAGGATATGCCTGGAATGGATTACATTATTCCAAACACGAAATACCTGGAAGGTAAAGAAAAAAAAATAAAAGGAGTGATATTCAGTCATGGGCATCTCGACCATATCGGAGCGGCGCCGATCCTTTTGGAAAAACTTGGCAATCCCCCGATTATCGGACGAGACCTGACCCTTTCTTTGATCAAAGACCGGCAGGATGATTATAAGAAAGGTACGTCTAATAAGTTAAAAACAACCTATATTAAGGACATAAATCAGATAATTCCCTTAGGGAAGCTGACTATAAAGTTTTTCAGGATTATGCATTCCATAATGGACGCGGTCGGGGTCATTATCGAAAGCCCGGCAGGTACTGCAATACACCCGGGAGATTGGACAATGGAGCGGGATGATAATGGAAACTCTACTATTGATTATCGTCACTTGAGGGACCTGAGCAAGCCGACCGTGCTCATGCTGGAAAGTCTTGGCGCGACCAGGAAAGAAAGGCTTGGAAATTGGGAGGACGTTTATGAAAACCTGTTCGAGATTATTAACATGGCAACCGGACGGGTTCTTATCGGCACCTTTGCATCCCAGATAGAACGTATTGAGTGGATTATTGAGATAGCGCAAAAAACAGATAAGAAGGTAGCTTTGGACGGGTATTCCATGAAAAAAAATGTTGAGTTAGTAATTAAACTCGGCTATCTGAAAGTGGACAAAGGCACGTTGATCCCTATTGAAAGGATCCGTGATTATCCCGATGAAAAGGTCGTTATGATCTGTACCGGCGCCCAGGGGGAGGAAAATGCTGTTTTGTCGAGGATCGTCAATCGTTCCCATCGTCATATTAAGCTGAAAAAGAGCGATACGGTTATTTTTTCCTCTTCGGTTATCCCTGGTAACGAGAGGATGATCCAGCGACTGAAAGATAATATATACCGGCAATGCGATCATGTGGTCCATAGCGAAATCATGGACGTTCATATGGGAGGCCATGCTACGCAAAAAGATATCCTGCAAATGATCGAAATGATTCAGCCAACCTATTTTATGCCGGTCTATGCCAACCATTATCTTCTGAAGGAAGCTGCTTTTCTGGCACAGCGGAGCGGATTCCCTCAAAACAGGATATTCGTTCCTGATAACGGATCTACTTTAGTTGTGAATAAAGAAAAAGCCAGTTTCACCGGCAAGAAAGTACCGAGTAATTACGTCTTTGTTGACGGATTAGGTGTCAGCGATATGCAGCATATCGTTTTGCGGGACAGGCAGGTACTTGCCGAGGATGGTATGGTAGTCATCATTGCGACGGTCGTTAATCAAACCGGGGAACTGTCCCAGAACCCTGATATTATTTCGAGGGGATTTGTTTTTCTTAAAGAGAATCGGGAATTGATTGCGGAATTGCGCAGAAAGGTCAGAAATCTTGTGGTCGAGTCAAAACCGCTTACCTGGGCTGATACAAGGCAAATCAAAGATGATATTCGTGAAGGAGTAGGAAAGTTCCTTTTTAAGAAAACCCAAAAAAGACCGATGATCCTTCCTGTAGTGATAGAAGTTTGAATATATGAAAGATATATAAAAATATATTATCACAAGGAGCGATACCATGACTGACATAAACTATGAAAAAGCCATTTTTGCCGGAGGATGTTTCTGGTGTATGCAGCCTCCTTTTCAAAAACTTGATGGGGTAATTGCTGTTACTTCCGGGTATACAGGAGGGACAAAAGAGAACCCTACCTATGAAGAAGTGTCTACTGGAAAGACCGGTCATGTCGAAGCTGTCGAGATTGTGTATGATCCTAAAAAGGTGTCTTACGATAAGTTGCTCGAAGTATTCTGGGAACAGATTGATCCCACGGATGAGAATGGACAGTTTTTTGACAGGGGGCCTCAGTACGTTCCCGCTGTTTTCTATCTTAACGACGAACAAAAACAATCGGCAGAAAAGTCAAAGAAAGCGCTTGAGGATAGTAAGCGATTTGATAAACGGCTGGTTATAAAAATTCTGCCTGCCTCGAAATTTTACGAAGCGGAAGAGTATCACCAGGACTTTTATAAGAAAAGCCCGGCAAGGTACAATACCTACAAAGCAGCTTCAGGAAGAGAACAATATCTTGCCAGAATCTGGAAAGAAAAAGATTCTGATTCTTCAGGAAAGAAGTAATGTACGAAGCAGGTATGATATTTTGCTTTCCTTAAATATTTACGGTAGCAGAAGCCTTTATTATGTGAAGTTATTGTAATATTATGAAGATGTGCGCTGGATAATCCCGTAGTTGCAGCCAAATTGCGATAACTATTTGCCTTCCGTAAATTCATCGATAATCTTAATAGAGCGAGATTCGCAAAATCCCATTTTATATTAATAAAGGAGATTCATATGAAAAGAACTATTCCGTATTTTTTTGTGCTTTTGGCTGGGTTAAGTATTGCGGGGTGCAGCCAGCATATTTCCAAGGTGTATGATGATCGGGAGGATAAAGATATAGTAGTAGTTAATAATAAAGAACAGGTTATAGCGCAGGGAATTGTTAATCTTAACCTTCCCGTTGGGACTAGCTTGCGTACTTCTGGTATTGCCAGTCAGATAGCAACCCAATCTATAGCCATTAGCGTGACATCCCCAAGTTTTCTTAAGTTTTCTGTTTCCAATAATAACCTGCTGTTCAATGTCGACGACCTCTATCCGGTGCAAGCAACGGGTAATATTTCTCTCTTTCTCAAGACTAATCAGATTGACATCGTGGCTTCAGATAATGTAACCGGTGTTTTTGTGAGAGCTTACTTGTCCAACAATGAAACGGGGCTCCGAGGTAACTTGATTACCGGTAGCGTACTTCCCCTCAAGATAAACACGAATAGCGGTACGTTTATGCAACTTGGAGCTTTGCCTTTGATATTGAAAACCTTTGATGTCAGCCAGCAAAAACCGATCAATGAGACAATGATCCTTGGACTGACTGCCGATTTTACTCAGGCATTGAACCAGACTTATTCAACGGGTATAGTTCTGGAATTCGTTAAAACTATTAACTAGTGAACTAATCTCAAGAGCGATTTTCTTGTTGTAATTATTATTTGCTGGCCTGGACTCGAAATTCCAGGCCAGTACTGTAAGTGTGTTTATTGTTACATTTTTATCAGCTATTCAGACCCTCTTTAGCGGGGATTTCTACTTCCCTTTTTTAATTTTCCTGAATGCCTTTTGGGATAATTCTGCTAGTAATTTAATTCGAGGCATGGATAGCTTTTCCCCTGACCATATGAAGTCATCCGCTAACTGTTCAGTCCTACTAGATGCTCTATTCACTGTCTGACTATAATTTATGGTTCATACAAATTACCTTTTTAATAAAAGAATTATATCCTGCATTGGAACAAAATCACTTCGCAAGCCTTCAATACCTAATGACCAACCAGCAATCTTGCCTTTCTATTGTAATTATCTTATAGCATGAACAAAAAGTTATAGGTGAATTTTATGTTTACACACAAAACAAATTTTATTTTTTATTCGTGTAAACTGACTGATTTTGTCTGGGTGGCTATGCTATAATATCATAATAGATAACTTCCATGAAATGTTTATGTGTTGCTGATTGGCGATTGCTGGATGATTTTTGCTATGCCGGTTAATTGGATGATGTAGGTTGAGACCCAGGGACCTGCGGCTTTTGTGAGGTTGTTACTGTGACATTAAATCGGGGGGATCTTTTTTTATGGAAGAAAATACTGATAAAAAATATTATGCACACACTATGCCTGACAAAGGTCCGGAAGAGTGGCAATTTCTGGAAGATCATTTGCAGAATGTAGCGAGGATGGCAGGAGAGTTTGCTTCTGAGTTTGAATCAAGAGAATGGGCATGTTTAGCTGGTTTATGGCATGATCTTGGTAAATATTCGAGTGCTTTTCAGGAGTATATTGGAAAATGTGGAATCCAGCTTGATGAAGATGAAGACACAGCTATTATTGGAAATAAGAAAAGCGATCATACTTCTGCTGGCGCAATATGGGCAAAAGAACGTTTATTTGATCAAGGTTTTTCTAAAGGATTACAACATATATTGTCGTATGTAATTGCAGGACATCATGCAGGATTACATAATTGGCATAATGAGATCGGAATTAGTGGTAATTTGCAGAGCCGTTTAGAGAAAATAGAATTACTGGAAGATATAAGATCTAAGATTAATAAGACCATTAACATAGCGATTATCTTAAAACCGCCTTGTGGCAAAGCTCTTACGGATGAGGCAATACATTTATGGATGCGTATGATCTTTTCTTGTTTGGTCGATGCAGATCGGCTCGACACGGAAAAATTTATGAACCTTGATTTGTTTAGCCAGCGTAAACAATATTTAACTCTTAATGCTTTGAACGTTTTATTTGATCAGCATATGAATGAACTCAAAAATAATGCAAAAGATACCTTCGTTAATAGGATTAGGGCAAATATTTTAAAACAATGTATGCAGAAAGGTATCGGTACTCCAGGTTTTTTCTCAATAACAGTACCTACTGGGGGAGGGAAGACCCTTTCTTCTATGGCTTGGGCATTGGAACACGCTAGAAAACACAATAAAAAAAGAATAGTTTTTGCTATTCCCTATACCAGTATCATTACCCAAACTGCACAAATTTACCGTGATATTTTCGGGGAAGAAAATGTAGTTGAGCATCATAGCAATATTGATGAAGATACAAGATCACAAGCATCTAAACTAGCTTCTGAAAACTGGGATGCACCAATCATAATAACCACTAATGTTCAGCTTTTTGAATCCCTTTTTGCAGCAAAAACATCACGATGCCGCAAACTCCATAATCTTGCTAACAGTATAATTATCCTGGATGAAGTCCAAATGCTTCCACCGGATTTTTTGAAACCAATAATATCAGCGTTAAAAACACTTGTTGAATATTTTAAGGTTTCCGTATTGTTTTCATCTGCAACCCAACCCGCGTTAGTAGGGGCAATAGGAGCGCAACGTTCTGAATTTATAGGGTTAGAAAGTGTTAGTGAAATAATTGATAATCCCACAGTACTTTCAGAACAACTTAAACGTGTTTACGTGAATATGCCTGAACTACATGCCGATGCCCCATCTTGGCGTAGTATTGCTGATGAGTTAAATCAATATGAACAAGTGCTATGTATCCTTAATACTCGAAAAGATTGCCGGGAACTTTATAAGCTTATGCCGGAAGATACCGAGCATTTATCGCGATTAATGTGTTCTCAGCATATTCTTGATTCTATAGATAAAATAAAACAAAAATTGAAAAAAGGAGAGCCAGTCAGAGTTGTAAGTACTCAATTGATAGAGGCTGGAGTTGATATCGATTTTCCTGTTGTGTACAGATCATTAGCTGGGCTTGATTCAATAGCACAATCTGCTGGACGTTGTAACCGCGAGGGCAAGCTAAACGAATCGGATCAATTAGGTCAGGTTAAAATTTTTAAGTCGCCTAATGGCGTACCTGTAGGCTTTATAAGAAAAGGTGTAGATACGACGAAAGAGCTGTTATCAAAAAAATATCAAGATTATTTAACACCAGAGATATTTAAAGAATATTTTCATTTGTTTTATTCTAAGGTGAATAAATTTGATAAAGCTGAAATAGATGAACTATTAGTTCGAAATGCCCAAGAAATGAAGTTTCAATTTGCCACAGCTGCTAAGGAGTTTTGTTTAATTGATGATAAAGATTCAAGAAGCTTTATTGTTCATTATAAGGATAGTAGCAATTTAATAGAGCAATTAAAACGTAAAGGCCCAGAAAACTGGCTTTTGAGAAAACTTCAGCGTTATACCTTGTCAGTAAAGAAATCTGATTTCGATAGATTGAAAGATCAGCAGCGAATTATTCCCTATGACGGTATATGGGTTCAATCGGATATCAATCTTTATAATCAAAAGATCGGATTGAAATTTGATGACGAGTGGTTAGATGAATTATTACTTGGATAAAAGAGAGGAGGATTGTGTGATAGAAAAATTTTATAATAAAGAATTTTGTATTGAAGTAAGTGGGGATTATGCGTGTTTTACGCGTCCGGAAATGAAGGTTGAGCGTGTGAGTTATGATGTAATAACTCCTTCTGCTGCCCGGGGTGTTTTTGAGGCTATTTTCTGGAAGCCTGCAATTAGATGGCAGGTAACAAAAATCGAGGTGCTAAGTCCGATAAAATGGATATCAGTACGTCGTAATGAAGTTGGGGCGTTAATAAGTGATCGTGTAAAGGAGTTGTTCATCGAACCTAATCGACAGCAGCGAGCGGGGTTGTTTTTGCGGGATGTTATATATAGGCTTCATGCTGAGCTGGTATTTATTAATCCTTTGGATCGCAAAAAGATCAGAATTGCGACACTAGATACACTTATCGATAGTGAGGAAAAAGAGCTATTGAGAAAAGATGAAAATCCCGGGAAATATAATGCGATCTTTGAGCGAAGAGCAAAAAAAGGTCAGTGCTTCAATCAGCCATATCTTGGGTGTCGCGAATTTTCTGCTGCTTTTAGATATATAGAAAATATATCAGAAGAAACTATTCGACCAATTAATGAAACTCGTGATTTGGGGTATATGCTTTATGATATGGATTTCTCAGATATCAACGATCCTAAACCGATGTTTTTTCGGGCAAAAATAGAGAATGGTGTAGTCACAGTTCCTCCAATAGATAGTGAGGAGGTGAAGCGATGATCTTACAATCACTACATGAGTATTACCAGCGCAAGGCAGCTGATCCCGAAAGCAAAATTCCCCCACAAGGTTTTGGGTGGAAAGAAATACCATTTCTGATAGTTATTGATAAAGATGGTAATTTTATTAATCTGGAATCAGTAAGAGTTGGTGCTTCAAGGAAGGACTTTTTAGTATTGAAAACGAGGGGAAGATCTGGTGCTAATTCTTGGCAAACATCAAATGTGTTATGGGATCACTACGGGTATGTATTGGCGTGTCCTAAAGATAACACGGGAAAAGCAAAAGTTGATGCTCAGAAACAACATAGTTCATTTCTTGCTTATGTGAATGAATTAACAGAAAAATATCCATTAAATGAGCAATTTAAGGCTGTAAAAAAGTTTTATGAGCGAGAAGATCAACGAAAGGACATTTTAAAACATGAATATTGGAACGATTGCTACAAGATTTCTGGCTGTAATCTATCCTTTAAGTTGGTTGGTGAAACTAAGTTAGTAGCAGAGCATGAAGATTTAAAAAGTTTTGTGATTTGTGATAAAAAAGATGAGGGAGAGTCAAAAGGAACTGGCCCAATTAACAATACTGAAGGAATTTGTCTGATTACGGGAGAACGGGGGGAAATCGCAGTTTTGCATACAGCGACTTCTGTGCCGGGTGGAAAAAGTGGAGGAAAGCTTGTTGGTTTTCAGAAAAATTCTGGTTATGATTCTTACTATAAAGAACAAGGATTAAACGCACCTGTATCAAAAAAAGCTGAAGACGCATATACAACAGCTCTTAACACGTTATTAAGTAAGGATTCAAAAAATAAATTTAAAATTACTGATACGATTGTTCTTTTCTGGGCCGAAAAGAAAACAGACTTTGAAAAGTATTTCCCCTTTTTCTTTGCTTGCCCGCAAAAAGATGATCCTGATAGAAATTCTCAGGAAATTAAGACATTGTTTGAGTCAATACGGTCAGGTAAATTAAATGCAGACAATAACAATAAGTTTTATATTTTAGGGTTAGCACCTAATGTAGCCCGTATATCTGTTCGTTTCTGGAAAATACGCACGGTAAAAGAGTTTGGAGAATCAATCGCACAACATTTTGAAGATTTGGAAATAGTCCGTGGAAAAAAAGATGAGCATGAATATTTTTCTCTTTTTAATTTACTGACTAGTATAGTTTTGGATTACAAAATGGATAATGTACCTCCCAACCTTACTGGTGCACTAATAGCGAGTATACTCGATGGAACTCCCTATCCAGCAACATTACAGCAGCAATGTATTCGGCGTATTCGCGCTGAGCAGCATGTTACTCGCGTTCGCGCAGCTATACTAAAAGCTTATTTGAATAAGCGAAATAGATGTTATAAAAAAAATGAAAAGGAGATAACTATGGCGTTAGACCCGACGAATACGAATCAAGGGTATTTGACCGGCAGATTATTCGCAGTGCTTGAAAAGATACAGGAAGAAGCTCAGCCGGGGATCAATTCAACTATAAAGGATCGTTATTATGGTGCGGCATCAAGTACTCCTGTAATTGTTATGCCAAGATTACTAGGCTTATCTAGTCATCATCTTGGGAAGCTAAACCCCGGTCGTAAGTTTAATTTAGAAAGACTTGTCGGTGAAATCATTAATGATATTGATGGTAATAAAAATTTCCCTGCGCATATGTCTCTTGATGATCAGTCACGTTTTGCGATTGGCTATTATCATCAGCGTCAGGATTTGTTTACTAAAAAATAATTATAAATAAAAAAAGGAGAAATGATTATGGACGAGAAGATTATTAAGAATAGGTATGAATTTATTTTGTTATTTGATGTGCAAGACGGGAATCCTAATGGTGACCCGGATGCAGGGAACTTGCCACGAGTTGATGCAGAAACTGGGCTGGGCTTAGTTACTGATGTATGCTTAAAAAGAAAAGTGCGTAATTATGTTCAGATTATTAAAGAACAGGATAAAAGTAATGAAAGAAAATATGATATTTATGTTAAAGAAAAAGCTGTATTAGGTCGGGCACATGTTGAGGCGTTTCACGACTTGAAAATAGAACTTGGTGAAGGTGCAACCATAAATATTCCTGATAATTTAAAAGAGGATTTTGAGGATTACAATTTACCTGATGGTCTTAGTATTATTGATGATGAAGATACTCTAGTATTAGTTGTGGCAGCAGATGCTGATAAAAAGCAAATTAAAGAATATTTGAAGGAATCAAAACCTTCGAAGGAATTAAAGAAATTTATTGATGATTCAATAAAAAATGTGAAATCTCGTAAACCAACGGCTGATGAGACGGAGAAAGGTCGAGACTGGATGTGTAAGAATTTTTATGACATCAGAACTTTTGGCGCAGTATTATCTTTAAAGTCAGCTCCTAATTGTGGACAGGTTCGTGGTCCGATACAACTAACTTTTGCCAGATCGATTGACCCAGTAGTTGCTCTCGAACATTGCATTACTCGTATGGCAGTAGCAACAGAAGCTGAAGCTGAAAAGCAAGGTGGAGATAATCGTACAATGGGGAGAAAATACACGATACCTTATGGTTTGTATAAGGCTCACGGATTTGTTTCTTCTCATTTAGCAGCACAAACAGGGTTTGACAAGGATGATTTGGAATTATTGTGGGAAGCAATTGAAAATATGTTTGATCATGATCATTCCGCAGCTCGAGGTTTGATGGCAACAAGAAACCTTATCATTTTTAAACATGAGTTACCTTTAGGTAATGCTTCTGCCAATAAATTATTCGATTTGGTAACTGTAGAAAAAACAGATAAAGACAAACCCACCAGATCTTATAATGATTACACTGTCACTATCGATAAATCCAATCTTCCTAAAGGAGTAACAATCGATGATGCCAGTGTTCTCACAGGCGTAACAATCATAGAAAAATTATAATGCGATAACGGAATGTAGTACGGAACGGTCGCGACCGTTCCCTACAATTAACCGAAACAGGAAAAATTATTGATGATAGAATTAATTGGCTACTGGATCAGTATGAATGTGTAGAAATCGATGAATATATTATTATGCCGGATCACGTGCATAAATGATATCGTAGGGAACGGTCGTGACCGTTCCCTACATTGATATGTTTAATAAGGACAACTAATAGTGAAGGAAAGAAAAAAACAAAGGTTACCTGATTTCGATTATGGACGCCCTGGATGGTATTTTGTTACATCATGTGTGAAGAATAGTTTTTATCCATTGTCAGTATTATCGAATGCAGTCAGCGGCGAATCGATTAATATCGTAGGGAACGGTCGCGACCGTTCCCTACAATTAACCGAAACAGGAAAAATTATTGATGATAGAATTAATTGGTTACAGAATCAGTATGAATGTGCAGAAATCGATGAATATATTATTATGCCGGATCATGTGCATATAATAATCGTACGGAACTGCGACATCGTACGGAACGGTCGCGACCGTTCCCTACAAAATAAAATAAAACCATTACCGGAATTGATGGGGGCATTTAAAACAACATCTTCTAAATTGATTCGTCAGAATATAGATCCTTCTTTTTCGTGGCAGAAATCATACCACGATCGAATTATTCGTAATGATGACGAATTGAACCGGATTCGAATGTATATTAGAAATAACCCTGCTAACTATAAATACAAGGAATGTTGATATATGTATTCGGAAGACTCTACTGTTATGTTATCTGCTTTACAGCACTATCAGTTCTGTCCACGGCAATGCGCATTGATTCATGTCGAGCAGATCTGGGAAGAAAATTATTTGACTGCCCAGGGCCGGGTCATGCACGAACGGGCTGATAGTGAAGAAAATGAAAAAAGAAAAGATGTCCGAATCGAACGAAGTATAGCTTTGACCTCGATGCAAATGGGATTAAGAGGCAAAGCTGATGTGGTTGAGTTTCATTTTGATAAGCAGACAAGGAAATGGAATCCTTATCCGGTGGAATATAAACGAGGCAAGCCAAAAGTCGATGAGTGTGACAAGGTCCAACTATGTGCCCAGGCTCTCTGCCTGGAAGAAATGATGAGTACAACTATACCCGAAGGTGCACTGTTCTACGGTAAGACCAGACGGCGGGAAGTTGTCTATTGTGATGAAGCGCTCCGTAATACAACAATTCGGATTGCACATGAGGTGCACAAACTGATTGATAATGGCATAGTACCTATGGCACAATATGAGAAAAAGTGCGATTCATGTTCTCTGGTTGATGTATGTATGCCAAAAAAGAATATAAAGCAAGTTAGTTATTATATGAATAAGGTTTTAAAGGAGATTGTTTGTGAATAATTCTGATTTGATATTATACCAGGCCGAAGATGGTCAGACCAATCAGGTTGAAGGGGAGCGATAGATGGAATTAGATGCAGAGCAAGAAGCTTATCAGGATGACATAGCTTTTAATAGTCTTCAAGAAATAATTAAAGAGAATAAATTTAAATGAAAAAGCTTCTCAATACTTTATTTGTTACAACTCAAGGCGCGTACCTCAACAAAGAAGGCGAGACTGTTGTTGTTTCTGTTGATAAAGAAAAAAGATTGCAACTGCCTATTCTGACGCTTGATGGAATAGTTTGTTTTGGTCAAGTCAGTATGAGCCCTTACCTGATGGGGTTTTGTGCAGAGAGGAATGTGACGGTTTCTTTTTTGACGGAATGGGGTAAATTTTTGGCTAGCATACATGGCAAGACTGCTGGTAATGTTCTGCTTAGACGTGAGCAATACCGCTGGGCTGATAATCTTGAACAGTCTGCATTAATGGCGAGGAACATGATTATAGGTAAAGTAGCTAATTGCCGGACTGTTATTAACCGGGTGTTACGTGACCATAAAGATAAGGTTAATGAACCGAAACTTGCCTCAGTAGCTAAATCAATGGCTTATTCAATAGATCAACTCAGGAACTGTAACGATCTTGACCATATCCGCGGTATAGAAGGGGACTCGGCTCATAATTATTTTGATACTTTTAATGAATTAATTACTAACAAAAAAGCTTGCTTTCGTTTTGATACTCGTAATCGTCGTCCGCCACTTGATATTGTTAACTGCTTATTATCTTTTGTTTATACCTTACTGATGCATGATATCCGGTCCGGACTGGAAACAGTAGGTCTGGATCCTTACGTAGGCTTCCTGCATCGTGATAGGCCTGGTCGGGCAAGCCTGGCCCTGGATATGATGGAAGAATTCCGGGCTTGTATTGCTGACAGATTAGTTTTGTCTTTAATTAATAGAGGACAGATAGATGAAAAAGGTTTTACTAAATCGGAATCCGGAGCTGTGCTTATGAATGACGATACAAAGAAAACCGTTTTGTCAGAATACCAGAAACGCAAACAGGAAGAGATAACTCACCCGTTTTTAGAAGAGAAAGTTAGTGTCGGACTATTGTTCTATATTCAGGCTCTTTTGCTGGCACGATATATTCGTGGCGATTTGGATGGATATCCTGTTTTTTTATGGAAGTGATTTTGTATTATGATGGTATTAGTAAGTTATGATGTTATGACCTCCAGTACGGGAGGAAAAAAACGCTTACGCAGAGTCGCAAAAGCGTGCAAGAATTACGGACTCAGGGTTCAATGCTCTGTTTTTGAGTGTAATGTTGATCCGGCCCAGTGGGTCGCTTTGAAGCAGCAACTGCTTGAGATCATTGATATTGCAAAAGATAGCTTGCGATTTTATTACCTTGGTTCTAACTGGCGAACCAGAGTAGAGCATGTAGGCGCAAAAGAAGTGCGCGATTTAGAAGCTCCTCTAATAATCTGATGCGAACCCATAGTGACCATAAATTCCCTGGAAGGTTCGCGAATTTAAAATTTTGTTATTATTATAATGATTTTTAAAAATGTTTTTTGCTGATATACTTAAGATAAATTAAATATCCTTAAGTATCGCGAAAAAGCCTCTTGTAAGCTTAGCAGTTATTAGCTCTCACAAAAGGCAGTCGCTCCCTACGCGGGAGCGTGGATTGAAACTTTGAGGAGTCTATGATTGACTACCTACACAGCGTCGCTCCCTACGCGGGAGCGTGGATTGAAACTATCTATATGCTTACTTATGCCTAATATGTCATGTCGCTCCCTACGCGGGAGCGTGGATTGAAACTGGCTGGGAATGGCAAAAGGCGCAGGAATAAAAAGTCGCTCCCTACGCGGGAGCGTGGATTGAAACGCGATTATGATGAGATATACTCAGAAGTAGACGGTCGCTCCCTACGCGGGAGCGTGGATTGAAACCTGATATACTCCTCAGCTTCACCACTCAAATGCTGTCGCTCCCTACGCGGGAGCGTGGATTGAAACTAATAAAAAGGAGGACTAAGCCATGCCTACTTACGTCGCTCCCTACGCGGGAGCGTGGATTGAAACTGGTGGTAATCCAATAGCTGCTGGTGTGGCTGGAGTCGCTCCCTACGCGGGAGCGTGGATTGAAACGATGAACCATATAGCTGCCGTACATGATTTTTTGTCGCTCCCTACGCGGGAGCGTGGATTGAAACAAAATGGGTGGGGCTAGAAAAGTAAGTGAAGCTGGTCGCTCCCTACGCGGGAGCGTGGATTGAAACCAGTTCTCGAAGTTTTCCTTCCCGCTTTGCTACAGTCGCTCCCTACGCGGGAGCGTGGATTGAAACCTCCATCGTGTATCCTGCATCTAGAGCCAAAATGTCGCTCCCTACGCGGGAGCGTGGATTGAAACTTTCTGTTGTTGGCAGGTGGCAACTCCCCCAACGTCGCTCCCTACGCGGGAGCGTGGATTGAAACACACTGATGGCGGGATTGGGTGCGCTAAGCACGGTCGCTCCCTACGCGGGAGCGTGGATTGAAACCAATATGACGCAAGTCTATCGAAATGGAAGCTAGGTCGCTCCCTACGCGGGAGCGTGGATTGAAACAAGGAATAAGAGTAGGTAATCCTGTAAGCTATCGTCGCTCCCTACGCGGGAGCGTGGATTGAAACCACCGAATAAAGAAATTGAAACCTGGAAAGACTTGTCGCTCCCTACGCGGGAGCGTGGATTGAAACAGCCTAGACAAACCGAATGATAATATCTTAGCGTCGCTCCCTACGCGGGAGCGTGGATTGAAACAATCCGGTTTACTTGAGATAGCCGAGGGAAGCAAGTCGCTCCCTACGCGGGAGCGTGGATTGAAACTCTGTATTTCTGCATTACTAATTTCAAGCTTATGTCGCTCCCTACGCGGGAGCGTGGATTGAAACGCTCCCGAGTCGGTTTATGACCTCAAACAAAAGGTCGCTCCCTACGCGGGAGCGTGGATTGAAACTTTTTGGATTCTGCTGCTTTTCCGGTGGATTTTAAAGGTCGCTCCCTACGCGGGAGCGTGGATTGAAACCGGTTATTTGGCGGGTCATATACTATTTTCCCAAGTCGCTCCCTACGCGGGAGCGTGGATTGAAACACGATGCGCGGGTCATGGCGAACTTCAATGCGGTCGCTCCCTACGCGGGAGCGTGGATTGAAACCGATCCTGGGTATACTTTACCGCCAAAAGACAACGGTCGCTCCCTACGCGGGAGCGTGGATTGAAACCCGCTACTGCTGTAGCTTTTTCTATTGTGATAGCGTCGCTCCCTACGCGGGAGCGTGGATTGAAACAACTTTTGATACAGTTGATGAAGTTGATGAAGATGTCGCTCCCTACGCGGGAGCGTGGATTGAAACTTACTTATGGCGCAAGCGCAGCAAGGGACGAGGTCGCTCCCTACGCGGGAGCGTGGATTGAAACTTATTGTTTTATGCCCACAAGCCCAATTACCATAGTCGCTCCCTACGCGGGAGCGTGGATTGAAACCAAAGGTGCGCTAGGGAATACTTTTCTTCCAAAGTCGCTCCCTACGCGGGAGCGTGGATTGAAACTAAGAAAGTTAGGAGATATCACAAAATGAGCAAGTCGCTCCCTACGCGGGAGCGTGGATTGAAACACCTATCAAATGTTGAAGGAGTTCGTTGACGATTGTCGCTCCCTACGCGGGAGCGTGGATTGAAACATAAGAATGAGTTCCAATTGTCCCGGACACATAAGTCGCTCCCTACGCGGGAGCGTGGATTGAAACTCGGTGAGCTTACAAGCAAAGAAGCTATGGACCTTAGTCGCTCCCTACGCGGGAGCGTGGATTGAAACCATCCGTCCCCTTGCTCCAGGCGTCAAACCAAAGGTCGCTCCCTACGCGGGAGCGTGGATTGAAACTCCAACCCCTCCGGCTTAACGGTGCTAACTGCTAGTCGCTCCCTACGCGGGAGCGTGGATTGAAACAGGTGACTACAAGTGGAAAGACGGATACTTTGCTGGTCGCTCCCTACGCGGGAGCGTGGATTGAAACTTATATGGAGCTCTTGATGCTATCAACTTTGCAGGTCGCTCCCTACGCGGGAGCGTGGATTGAAACCCAGAGATCATTGTACGAGATGACGAGGCCGAAGCGTCGCTCCCTACGCGGGAGCGTGGATTGAAACTGATTGTATCCGTTAAGCATAGTCTTATGCGCTTGTCGCTCCCTACGCGGGAGCGTGGATTGAAACCTTTTCTCACAAAGTTGTAGCATAGAAGATCCTTGTCGCTCCCTACGCGGGAGCGTGGATTGAAACTGGTGTTGGAGGAAATGTTATTGAAATTGAAAAAGTCGCTCCCTACGCGGGAGCGTGGATTGAAACTTGCCAAACTGACCTTTGGTCTTGTACTCTACTAAGTCGCTCCCTACGCGGGAGCGTGGATTGAAACTCTGATCCTCTAAAGTAAACTACCCGTTGAGTTGGTCGCTCCCTACGCGGGAGCGTGGATTGAAACCGGTATATCATTGGTGCAACGCTAACCGCAGCCTCGTCGCTCCCTACGCGGGAGCGTGGATTGAAACCTTGGAACTTGCAACCATATCACAAATCATAACGTCGCTCCCTACGCGGGAGCGTGGATTGAAACCATATCATTCCAAGAATAAATCTGTAAGCTTCCACGTCGCTCCCTACGCGGGAGCGTGGATTGAAACTATCCTCTTTTGAATCTACCATGCTACGACTTAAAGTCGCTCCCTACGCGGGAGCGTGGATTGAAACTTCATCTTTTGTTAATATGCGATTTTTTACCAACGTCGCTCCCTACGCGGGAGCGTGGATTGAAACCAGAAGAACCAACCGAGGCAGCACCGGAATTGTGTCGCTCCCTACGCGGGAGCGTGGATTGAAACACATACATCAAGCCGTGCATCTATGGTTTTGTTGTCGCTCCCTACGCGGGAGCGTGGATTGAAACATCCTCCAACAGAGAACATTACAGCATCAGAACGTCGCTCCCTACGCGGGAGCGTGGATTGAAACAGGCTCATGCCTTCTGGACTGTTAACAAATATGTCGCTCCCTACGCGGGAGCGTGGATTGAAACAATTAATTCCGGTTCCCGGTAGAGATTAAATTCCGGTCGCTCCAGACATTATGTACATAGATAATCACTTATAGGAGATAATAAAGTCCTGTTTTTTCTGGCTTTATATTTTCCCCTCAAAAACAGGAAAAATAATTGTCGTTGGAATGGAATTATAGTTAATCAAATCCCTATTCACGATAAAAATTTTTGTGTCAGAAATAAAACGATGTTTAGGTATATCAAGAAATGGGAAAGAACTATTACGAAAGATCTACTCCACCTAATAGGAAGAACCCGATGAACAAAAAAATAATTGATTCCAAACCTGAAAAAATAATAATTAATAATCGTCTACGGGAAAGCATATCCCAAGAGTCAAAATTCGTCGATATCTTAGAAGAAGAAGGTCTTATCAAAAAAATAATGCAAATAGCCAGGGAGTCTACTCACTGGGTAGTAAGCCCAACCGCCTTTGCGTTGAATGGGCTTACCACAACGGAATCTAAAAATATTAGAGAAATCCTCAGATGTCAGGGGATACTCAATGAAGATTTTTCCATGAAGGCTGATATAGCAGTTAACAATGAACTCATCTATTCTTTACTCAATCGGGAATATGGAGATGGATATGTCAATATGATCATATCGATACTAGACACCCATAAAAGCATTCCTTCATATCTATTGAAAGAATATGTCTATAAAAACCTTTTTGATCTATTACCGGATAATTTTATTTTCAAGGTAAAGGACAAAGTATTAGCTACAAAAAATCCCTATTTCACTCCCGAAGAAATTGACGATATCAAAAAGAACGACCTGTATGGGTTCATTGAAAATCAGAGCCTCTATCACAAAATGCCGGATGAAAGACTACTTTCTGTAATCAGGGATAACGGATTCAAATGCATTATCGACCATGACAAAGGAGCGATGAATACCGGTTCGTTCGAGATTAAGCAGGGTTTGCAGGGGATTTTTACGGTCTATGGAGGTGAATATTTCGATAGTTCAATGAATAATCTCGTGGTTTTTCCTCAGGAACTTCTATTCGAAAATGACACCGTTTGTACAATCTGGTCAAATATGTTCGATGGAAATTTTACTGACTTGGATGGAGAAAGCCTTGAAGAGTTGCCAACGCTTGCTATCCTAAAAATAATAGCACCTGATTATGGACAAAAAGTCAAAAAACTCATCGCCGATATACCAAACAAAGATTTTGTCTGTGCCATGATTGGGGGACTTGTCCGATGTTTATCGAACATAATAAGCCCGCAGGAAGCACAGTACAATCATGGTTTTGGAGAAATTGTGATTAATCCTCAAAAAATAAAACTTCCGGAAATGATTATTGTAGAAGATGAACCGGAATACTTTCTTGATGAAGCTGTAGCACTAATAGTCCCTTCCAGAATGTGCCCATGATAAGAGATGATAACGTCAAAGCAGCTATCGATGCCCTTGATAAAAATACAAAAGGTGGTTTTCTAAAGGATAGCAACCAAGAGAGTATGAGTATTGAAAAATACAGACAATTATTTATACTCGCTGTACGCAAGGGAATGATTGATATCAACGAATGGAAAGCTCATCCTACGGAATGGTAATAATGATTTCAATCCCTTCAGAATACCATTATTAATTTGAATGTGTTTCCAGTTTGATATGCGATCCCAGTGACGTTTAATCGTGTTATATTGGCTCCAAGCGACTATGCTTTGCCCAAAAATACTTTTTCAATAGCACTAGATATAACGGTATTGTTTCGAATAACCTGCAATAACACATTGCTTGTCAAATCCTGTAATAATACAAGAAGATTTATTTATTAATTTTTCAAAATTATTCGTGGGTATCTTTCTTTGTAACCACATACTATGAATGCGCGGCTATTTGATATTATGGGATGATACTAAAAGAAAAGAGATCAAAAGGTAAGTTAAAACGTATAACAGTATAAATATGTATAATTTTACTTGCACCTGCATATTTTATATTGTTTGTATTGTTAGTTTATGTTAAATATAGCTGAAAAACATTTTGAGGGGATTGGAAAATGACCACCAAAATAGAGCAGAGTGTAAAAAATAAGACAATTGCCATGATTATTCCCTGTTACAATGAAGAACTGACGGTGGCCAGGGTAATAACTGATACGAAGAAATATCTGCCTGAAGCTAACATATATGTTATTGATAACAATAGCACTGATAATACAGCGAAAATAGCAAAAGAAAACGGAGCTGAGATTATATTTGAACCACGGCCTGGGAAAGGATTCGCTGTACAGCGGGCTATGGAAAGATTAGATTATGATGTTTATGGCATGGTTGATGGCGATGATACCTATTCCTTAGAAACAATTAAGGATCTGGTCCGACCGGTAATGGACGGTCACTATGACATGATTATAGGTTCAAGGCTAGCTATCTTTGAAAATGATTCGTTCAGGCAATTCCATGTTTTGGGAAACCGTTTAGTCAGGGGTCTTATCAATAGGTTATTCCGATGCAAGCTAACTGACATAATGAGCGGGTACCGTATTTATAATAAAGAAATAGCCAAGAAATTACCCGTTGTTTCCAAGGGATTTGAAGTTGAAACGGAAATGACGATTTCATTGCTTAGTTATGGGTTCCGGCTAAAAGAAATTGATATATGCTATAAATCACGAATGAAAGGTAGTTTTTCGAAATTGAATACCTTTAAAGACGGGTTTAAAGTCTTATGGACTATTTTTAATCTGTTTAAAAACAACAGACCCCTGACTTTTTTCGGCACGCTAGCTCTAGGATTTTTCTTCTTTTCGTTAATCTTCGGCATGGTGGTTGTTGTTGATTACTTTGATGATTTGTTTGTTGAACATGTGCCGTTGGCCATTCTCTCTACCAGCCTTTTTCTTTGCGGGTTGCTATTCTTTCTGGTAGGCGTGACCTTACACAGTATCGTTGAGAAACACAATCAAGTAATGTGCGTGTTAAAGAAAATATAGATTTTGAAACTTGTTCATAAAAACAATGAACAATTGTTTTTTTATCTGGTGGTCTTGAAGAATTCTGTTATAATTCGATAAAATAATTTATATATACGCCGGATTTAGAGGGTTCCCCTTGGACTTTTTTTTTCGGTTAAAAAGAAAGGTGAAAACATATGTCAGATAGTAAAAAATGTCCTTGCGGATCAGGTCGTAATTATGATAAATGCTGTGCCCGGTACCTTGAAGGTAAGGCCAATCCCACGAATCCTGAGATGCTCATGCGCTCACGGTATACTGCTTATACTAAGGCCGACATAGCGTATATTTCTAAAACGATGAGCGGAAAAGCTATCGCTTCTTTTGATGAGGAAGCCTCAACAAAATGGGCTACAACTAGTGAGTGGTTAGGTCTTACAATTCTTAAGGCTGATCCAGTTGCAGTTGATGAAACTGTTGGATATGTCGATTTCCTTGTGAAGTATAAAACTGACGGTCAAATGTTTAGCCATCACGAAATTAGCGAGTTTCATAAGGTAGAAGATATCTGGTACTATGTCGATGGCATTGTTAATCCCAAATTCGGCAGGAACGATCCATGCTTTTGCGGGTCAGGAAAAAAGCATAAAAAGTGCTGTTGTTGATTTCCTTTGAGTTATTCGGGTTCAGATATTTTAGTATTTGTCCTCGGTTCTTTCCGCGGCAATTCTAGTGTGACTCATATCACCAATCCGTTGATAATGCCAATCTTTACGAACTATCTTTGTTTTCTCCATTGATATGAAGAAAACAAGCCCGCTCTTTTGCTTTGTTCGGAGGCTATTCCTAACTTCGGACTGAAAGAGTTGCGAGCTAGCACACACCCAAAATATCTGACCTTCGTATAAAGGAGCCGATTGCCAAATTCAAAAGAATAGCTTATTATATGCTTGTATGCGTTTAGGCAAATATGCAGATATAGGATGATATTTTAGATGGATAATATTGTGGATACGCTCAAAGCTTTGTCAGATGAAACGAGATTGAGAATTGTTAATTTGCTGGTTGAAACGGAACTCTGTGTTTGCGATCTCATGGCGGTTCTGGACACTTCGCAGACAAAAATATCCCGGCACCTGGCATACCTTAAACATGCAGATTTGGTGAGGGACCGGAAACATGCACAATGGTCTTTTTATTCTTTGATTAAAGAAGATGCCGTGAAATTCATCCAGGCACTTGTTTATGAGGACCTGAGACAGACGGAACCGTACACGGCTGATTTGAAGCGGTTGAACGAGAGACAATCGGCAGGTGTTGAAAATGAAAGGATATGTTGTGGCAAAGACCGGTAGATTATCATTCCTCGATAGGTTCTAAGAAGTTGTTTGCTGCGGTTATCGGACCGCTGATAGAAGTTCCGGTAATGATAATGCTGGTTAATTCAGCTCTGAAGATGAAAAAGAAATTTTTTAACGTACCGGATCTGGTACGTGAGAATCAAGTAATTATCTAACAGGAGGTATTCTATGATTAAGAAAAAAGTATTATTTGTATGTATTCACAATTCAGCAAGAAGCCAGATGGCTGAAGAGTACCTGACGCTCTACGGAGGCGAAAAGTTCGAAGTTGAAAGTGCCGGATTAGAGCCGGGAACACTGAATCCGATAGTGGTAGATGTTTTGAAAGAAGACGGGATCGATATATCGGGGAAGAAAACCAATGACGCTTTTGAATTCTTCAGAGAAGGCAGAGCCTATAATTACGTTGTTACCGTTTGTGATGAAACAAGTGGTGAGCGATGTCCTCTTTTTCCCGGAAAATCCGAGCGCCTGCATTGGTCTTTTACAGACCCTTCCAGCTTTATGGGGACATACGAAGAGAAACTGGAAAAGACACGAGCAGTAAGTCAAGAAATAAAAGCAAAGATTAAAGAGTTTTTAGCATTATCAAAGGAGCCCTTTCGTATTCAATAATTGTATGAATATGTTATATTGCCTTGGCAGCTAAGGAGTGGCATTTATGGAATATATTGTAATTTGCAGTGTTGCTTTTATTGTATCAATACTGACTTTCTTTTCCGGTTTTGGGATAGGGACTTTGCTTATGCCGGCTTTTGCCATTTTTTTTCCTGTTAGTGTGGCTGTCGCATTAACCGCGGTAGTTCATTTTTTTAATAATATTTTAAAAGTAGGATTACTTGGCAGGCAAGCTGATAAAGGAATGGTCCTCCGTTTTGGAATTCCTGCTGTAATTGCAGCCTTTTTGGGGGCACAATTACTGCTTATGCTCGCTCAACTAACCCCGCTATTTTCATACAATCTTTTTGGCCATGAGTTTTCGGTCACTCCAATTAATCTTGTTATCGCAGGCATTCTTGCTTTTTTTGCGTTTTTCGAAACGTTGCCTGTATTGAAAGGTTTTAGTTTTGGAAGGAAACACCTTATTATAGGGGGAATACTCAGCGGTTTTTTTGGGGGTCTGTCAGGTCATCAAGGCGCCTTTCGAAGCGCTTTTCTGGTTAAAACCGGGATTGCCAAAGAAAGCTATGTAGCTACCGGTGCGGTAGTCTCAGCTTTTGTCGATATAACAAGATTGCTGGTTTATCGGAATATATTTGTGAATATCAATATGAGAGAGAATGGATTACTGTTGTTCGTTGTTATTATTTCCGCATTAATGGGGGTTATTATCGGTAAACGACTGCTTCATAAGGTCACGATGAGCACAGTGCAGTTTATTGTTACTGGGATGCTTCTTTTTATCGCACTAGGCCTGGGAACGGGGATTATATAAATGGCTGGTATTAATAAAAGATATAAATAAAAGATATAAATAAAAGGAGGAAAAAGTATGTCAGATGATGTGAAGAAAATAGTTAAAGATGCGTACACGAAAGTAGTTACTCAATCGTGTTGTGGAGGAGAGAGCGCCTGTTGCGGAGGCGAGAGCGCTTGTTGTGGTGATGAAGGAATGAACTTCAGCCCGGATTATTCTCAGATTGATGGATATGTGGCTGAGGCTGATTATGGTCTTGGTTGCGGATTACCGACAGAAAAAGCCAGGATAAAAGAAGGAGATACTGTTGTTGATCTCGGATCAGGAGCTGGTAACGATGTATTCATTGTTCGCAGGATAGTAGGCGAGAAGGGCAGGGTTATTGGTATTGACATGACAGAAGCTATGATAGAGAAAGCCCGCGCCAATAATCGGAAACTGGGGTATGAGAATGTAGAGTTCGTACTTGGCGATATAGAAGCTATGCCGTTAGATAACGAAATCGCGGATGTAGTCGTCAGTAACTGTGTGCTTAACCTTGTCCCTGACAAAGAGAAAGCTTTCAAAGAAATACACAGGATACTGAAGTCAGGCGGGCACTGCAGCATATCCGATATCGTTATTGAAGGTGAGTTGCCGGAAGGAATCCGTCAGGTCGCGCAGCTTTATGCCGGGTGTATTTCCGGGGCAATTAACAGAGCCGATTACCTCGACATTTTTAGGAAAGCCGGGTTAACTAATGTGAGTGTAATAAAAGAGAGCCGTTACAGTTTGTCCGATGAACTGCTCCTTAACCATATTTCTCAAGACCAGCTTGTTAAGTTTCGTAATAGCAACAGTTCAATCCTAAGCATAACAGTATCGGCGTACAAAGCTTAGCTATGCAGGACTATCCTGAGCCTCTGTTCGCCATGTGGATGAATGGACAGGATTATGATGTAGCTACGCTGTTTATATCAATATAACAAATTAGTAAATTAATTTGTTATATTGATGGGGCAGTCAAGGAAATACTCCTTGTCCGGCAATCTGATAAAGGTTTTGTAATCTAAAACTACTTCTGTATGGAACCGGGTAGAATATACGCTTATATTTTCCCTTAAATTATTTTGCATATCTGTTATTGTGTCAATTTTTGACACAATAACGGGTGTATAGTTATAGCTATGGATTTTTTATAAATTTGTTGTTTTATAATAATCTTAATGGAATCTCTTAATAAGATAATAGCCAATATTTATAAATTTCTAATAAATAATATTTGAATTATCTAAATAATTTCTATAACATATAAAGTGTTTATGCTAAAAAATATCTAACATTTATGAACAAGACCAAAAATATAAATAATTTAATTAAAATGCTCCGGGCGGATTCTTATACAGTCGCTCAGATTCGGAAGCAGTTTGAAAAACTGTACAAAATAAGTGTATCAAGAGAAACCGTCTATCGGTATGTGCGCACCTTATCGGCGCTTGGGTTTGAAGTGCAAAAGGACGAGGGTAAATACCATTTGCTCGCTGAGCAGGGAGAGACGTTCGGGATAAAAGACCTTTTTGTCAGCAAATCATCACCGGGCTGCGGCAACATAATTACGCTGATCAATCGTGGTTTGGCGTATGGACTCCCGGCCAGGCTGGACTATCTAAGTCCCCGGTATGATGAGGTGTTGACTCTCCAGGTCAAACTGATCGATTTAGTGTGCATCAAGAACAAAGTATATTTGCTTGCTAAAGATCTTGCCGATGAGGTAGTCAAGGAACTGCGAGTTGACCGGATAAAAACACTGGTACTCGGGCATTCCGTGACCAGGAAAGAAATGGGTGAATTGGAAATCGTTTTTAAAGTAAAGTCAGACTTGGTAAAACATTTTGAGTGTCCGTTCCAGATCAGAGAACAAACGGTTTTGGAGAACGGAGAGGAACAGTACCGGGTGAGCGTTCATAGTTATTTCCGGGCAAAGAAAATGCTTTTTGAATACATGGATCAGGTGGTGGTTTTGGGCCCTGAGGAGTTTGTGAGGGATTATCTTGAGACTGTCAGGAATATAGTGTGCAATTATGAAAATAAAGGTGGAAAAAGTCATGGATAACAAAGAACGGAATACAGTTGTACTGGCAGCGCTGCTGCACGATGTGGGAAAATTTAGGCAACGGACCGGAGAGCAAATTGCAAATGATTATGATGAAAGCTGTTGTCCTGTCTATAACAATAGGCTTACTCATTTGCATGCCGGACATACAGCAAAATGTTTGAGAGAAACAGACGCTCCGGGAGAGATTATCGACATTGCCGCAAGACATCATTTAGGCGATACTCTTTTAGATGAAAAAGAAGGATATCTTACAGCTATTGTAAAAAAGGCGGATTGGTTATCCAGTGGGCTCGATCGGGATAGTATCAAAGCATACGACAGAGATACCGAAGACAATAAAGATAGATTATCAAAGGATCAACAGAATTATAAAGCCGCAAGGCTTGAAACGATATTTGAGCAAATATTAGGGGGAAGCGGTAAAAATCTTGTGTGCGATCTCGCGCCGCTAACACCTGAAAACTGTAATCCAGTTTCTAAAGAATCAGCCCGAAAATTATATTCCGATCTATACAATGATTTTAAAGTTATAGCAAAGAAGATATTTAGGGATTTGGATATCAAAAATTTTAATCAGGACTATTTGACAGTTCAATCTTTGCTAGAAAAATACACATGGTGCATTCCTTCCTCAGCATATAAGGTTCTCCCAAATGTATCCTTGTTTGATCATTCAAGAACTACCGCGACCTTCGCAGATGCTCTTTATGCATATCACAAACACTCAAACTCTCTGAGGTATAAGGCTATTGTCGAAGGAGATAGCAAACAAAGCAAATTTATTTTAATCCAGGGGGATTTCTCTGGTATACAGGATTTTATTTTTAATCTCAAAGACCATTCTCATGCCGCAAAAATATTGAGGGCCAGGTCTTTTTTTGTTTCTGTGGCTACGGATATTGCGGCGTACAAGTTGTGTGACAAAACTGGTTTAACTCCGGCAGCTATTGTGATGAATGCCGGGGGGAAATTCACCATATTAGCGCCCAACCTGCCCAGCACAAGAAAAGCTGTCGAAGACGTTGAGTCGGAAGTTAACCACGATTTTCGTCAGCGTACCTATGGACAGACTCGTATGAATATTGCTTATGTAGAAGTGTGTGAAGAAGATTTTTATACGCATATTGATGGGGATGAAAAGTTTTCAAAAAAAATGAGGCAATTGTCCTCTCAAGTAGAAAAAAGGAAACTACAGTATCATATTGATTCGCCAGTGTTTACCGATTATATTGATGGTTTCACACAAGGAAATACTGAGAGCGCTGGGCTGTGTAAATCTTGTAATGCCAATCCGGTTCATGATGGTATCTTTTGCAGTCAATGCGCTGATTATGATCAAATTGGAAAAGAAATTATTAATGCAGATTATGTATCGATAGGCAAGACCGTTCGCGGACATAAAATATTGAGTGATTATTATATTTCTTTTAAAGCAGATAAAAATGCTGATTATCTTTTTGCGTTGCGAGATGACCTTGATGTAATTGATAAAAATTATCCCATTAAAAGATATGCCGGCAATATGCCTGAGCTAACCAGCGAAGATATGAATGATAATAGATTTGCCAATATGACAGAGCAACAGTTTGATAATAATGAATTTAATCCGGGATTTCCGAAGACATTTGCCCATATTGCCTATCAGGCTCTTAACAAAGATACTGAAAAGGGTAAGCCTTTCCTAGGGATTATTAAGGCAGACGTGGACAATCTTGGATATATTTTTTCTAAGGGTTTTACAGAAATAAACAAAGAAAATTTACCAATTAATAAAGCCTCCTTTTCCAAATATGCTTCACTTTCCCGAATGCTAGATTATTTTTTTACCGTGGTATTAATTGATCATGTTAAAAAGAAAGATCTTAATGTTTATACGGTGTTTGCCGGTGGAGATGATCTGTTCTTAATTGGTTCATGGAATCAGATGATGGATTTGGCTGGTTGGATTAATTATAATTTTGCTAAATTTGTAGGAGATAATCCTAATATTCATTTGTCTATGGGGGTTGTTTTGGCGAAACCATCGTTGCCTGTACCAAAAATGGCTGAGATTTCTGAAGAACAGTTGCAGTTATCAAAGAACAAAGGCAAAAATGCGTTCTCCATGTTTGGCCAAACTGCAAGTTGGAATGAATATGATGATTTGATGAAGTTTCAAAAAACGATTGAAGATATTGAAGGAAAGTATAAAACCCAAATTAAAGAAGGACTACCGACACAGTATTTTTATAAAATCCTACATTTCGCAGAAATGGCTGATGGGCATGATCCTAGAGATAGTATGTGGCAAGCATTGTTTCATTATATTACGGCTAAGAATTATAAAAATGAAAAAGAAAGTAACCTGGGATTGCAAAGGGATTTGCTAGATTTAAGCAAAGAGATAAAAAAGTGGGGTACTCGGCTCAAAATCCCTATGAGTAAAATGATATATGAGGAACGGGAATAATTTGGATCATGTCTGGAAAATATAAAGGAGGAAATAATTGTGGTAGAGATAGTATTTTGGAAAGATAAGGGGAAGCAACAGATAACAATTGATTTGTTTTCAGTTAAAGCAGAAGAAATAATAAAAAGTATTTCATTTAAAGATAATCGTGGAAATGAAAAGAGAGAATTAGATAAAAATCAAATTAGACGCTTTTACAATGATGTAGTCGTAATTAGTAGCAAAATTAATAATGCCAAAGATAAAGAGTTGGAATTTGAAAAACAGTTGCCATATTTAAATATGATTAATGCAAAAGTAGCATACTCAAAAGCAAGGAAGCTTATAACTGGTGACAATTTTTCTGATTATATAAAGAAAAGTATTCAGCAGGTGAATGATCTGGATGATTTTAAAGTATTTTGTAGTCTGTTTGAGTCAGTTATCGCATATTTTGGTAAATAATTTGAAAGGATGATGAAAAATGAAATTGAATGAATTTGTTGAACTCAAGGGTAAAATAAAACTGGAATCGGGCTTGCATATTGGTGCTGGCAATGATGAGATTCATATTGGGGGTATTGATTCTCCTGTAATAAAAAATCCACTTACTAACGTCCCATATATTCCCGGATCCTCTTTGAAAGGTAAAATGAGATGTTTATTGGAACAGTATTTTAATAAAATGAATATTGATTCTCCTTATAAGTTGGATAAAATTGATGGAGATGTTGAAAAAAAAGATATTCAAGGCTTGTTAATATGTAAAATGTTTGGTAATGGCGGCGTTTCTCCCAATTATAATGGCGGGCCGACCAGATTAATTATTTCGGATTGTGCTATGTCTAATGACGAACTTTTGCGTAGTATGAATGCATTAACTGAAGCAAAATATGAAGTGGTTATTGATCGGAAAAAAGGAACAGCAAAAGGCGGTGGAATACGACAGGTGGAGCGTGTACCGGCTGGAGCAGAGTTTGGGTTTCGAGTGGTTATGAAAGTATTTGATGGCGACGATAAAGAACAGATGAAGGCATTCCTGAAATTAGGGTTATATCTACTTCAGATGGATTGTCTTGGTGGGGGTGGATCACGAGGAAATGGGCGAATAGCTTTTGAATTGGATAATGATACTTTAGATGATGTAAATTTTGGAGAATACCTCAAACAATTTGAGAATTGGAATAAGGCATGAAAATAATAAAAGCCATAATTAAACCAGTTTCATCTTTTTCTTCTGCAATACATAGCGATACGCTTTTTGGGGCGTTCTGCTGGAATTACCTCGATAAATATGGCGAAGCTGACCTTAAGAAAATCATCGAAAATACGGACATTGTCTTTTCCAATATTTTTCCATTGGAGATGCTGCCTTGTCCTGTATTGCCGAGTGGTGAACCAGATTTTGACACGGTAGAAAAATACGCTGATGTAAAAAAATTAAAAAAAGTACAGTATTTGCCATTAAACTGTTTCGCTGGCAAACTTACTCAGGAAAGCATTCTGGAGTTCAAAAAACAAGCAGTTGATAACAATGAAATAAAAGCTGAAACGCAAATTATTACCAGAAGCGCTATTAATCGCAATACCGGAACAGTGCTTGAAGGTGCATTATTTTCAGATAGGGAAATTTTTTATCCTGAGAGTGCTCTGATGGTGTTTTACATCATGTTTGATGAGTCCAGTCTTCCTGAAAATAAGGTCAAGGAAACGATAGAACAGATGTCTGTATTTGGTATAGGTAAAGACAAGAGCATCGGTAAAGGATGTTTTAGTGTGGAATTTGTACCAAATGATTTGCCGATGCATGCAAATCAAACGCATTTTATCTCCCTTTCAAATGGTCTACCGGATGATGCATGTGAGTTGTTATATGGTAAAACAATCACCAAGTTTTCCAGGCATGGACGAGGCTCCCGTTATCTAAAGAATCCAATTCAAATGTATACACAGGGAAGCATTTTTAAGGTCAAAGAAAAAAGAAAATACTACGGAGAATATAATCGCAATGCATCTGAGCAGGAGGGGCATGTGCATCAAGCTTGTCTATTCCCGTTATTTGTAAACCTGGAGGGCCTTGCATGATAAAAATGCCATTTATTGAAATACCACTGGAAATCGAAGTGTTGACCCCTGTGCATATCGGGATGGGAGAAGATTATGTTCCTACAGATTATGTAATCAAAAACGATAAATTATTTGTTGTTGATAGGGATAAATTTACAGCGCACCTAATGCAGTTTGATCAGAGATGGAAGGAATTCGGTGCTGTTTGTCGCGGTAGTGGAGCAAATGCCTTGATGGAAATAAAAAAAATTATAACAAGAGAATTTGAGGATACTTTATCCTCGTATGTCGTAACCCATGTAGGTGCGCTACATACAACAAAGGAATATCCGGAGATTGCCAGAATAATACGAACTGCTTTTTATAATGAACCGATCTTGCCCGGAAGTACGGTTAAGGGTGCTTTTATGACGGCATTCGTCAACAGTGGGATATCTAGATTTTATTTGGATAATTACTCAAATAACCTAAAGCATGATATCCAACATGATATGCCGAATGTAATCGGTCAGATGATATCTGTATCAGATTTTGATGTGATTGGTTCGCTGGACTGTTGTGGTATTAAAACCGCACATTATTCTCATCAGAAGCCTGCTAAACCTAAACAGCTTGGTAACTTGGAGTATGTTATCAAAAATACGAAATTTGTAGGTAAGGTAAGATTAACTAGACTGATTGGCGGATATTCTTCTAAATATAAGGAAATAACCGGTAAAGACGTGGATAAATTCTCAAATGATTTTTTTGAGTATTTGAATGATTTTTATGCTTACGATGTAAAGGTAAAGGAAACAAAAGAACTGTACTATGATGGACTCAATTTTGATTTGCCGGATAAATCTCCTGGAACAGCTTTTTTTAAGCTTGGACTGCATAGCGGTGCATATTCCCGAACCCTTCATCCAGATCAGGAAATCACTGTTAAAAATAGGTCTAACAGAGAAAAAATACAGACAACTATATGGACCATTGATAATCTGCCGATGGCTTGGTGTGCCATTAAGGCAATAGATGAAAGCTCCTATCGGGATTACCGAAAAGAAGTCTCAATTCGCCGAGAGAATTACGAAGATCAATTGCATGATTCCAGAAGACTTGCAAGCCTATCAATGGAAAAGGTGAGAGCAAGACATGAAGAGGAGCAGAGACGAGTAGATGAGGGAAAAAAACTGGACTTACTAAAGAAACAAGAGGCAGAACTTGAGAAAAAGAAACTGGATGATATGTCTGATTTTGACAGGTTGATTTATCAGATTAGTCATTTTGATTCTTCAGAAACAAATATTAATATTGTTATGAATGAATTCAATAAGATTGATGCTTATAAGGAAAATAATAAAACAAATTTAGCAAAAGCGATAAAAGATTATTTTTGTATGGTGGGTAAATGGGCGGGTAAGTTATCTGATAAACAACAAAAAAAGGTTGATAAAATCAAATCTATTCTACAAGAATAATGACAACCTTCTGCTAAGTCAAATTGTTCAGACCCAACTTAATTGGTTTGCATTTCTGAAAGATATGATAAATAATCATAAAAAAAGATTATGAAAAAGAGGGAACCTAATGAAAGAAGCAAGCGAGGCATTGTTAAACGCTGATGAACTGAAAGCTAAATTGGATATATTGCGGCCGTTATCACAAACTCAGACGAGTCGGCTGAAGAAGCTTTTTGACCTGGACCTGACCTATAATTCGAATGCTATCGAAGGTAATACCTTGACCTACTCGGAGACCAAGTTGGTATTGCGTGAAGGTATTACTATCGGTGGTAAACCACTTCGCGAGCACGTGGAGGTTACCAATCATAAAGCCGCGCTTGATTATATCGAAACATTGACAAAGCGTGCTCCATACATTGTATCCGAAGAAGAGATCCTCCATGTCCATGGACTGATACTACGAGGAATAGATGATAATAATGCTGGGCGATACAGGATCGAGCAGGTCTACGTTAAGAGACAGAACAGAGTGATTCAACAATTTCCTGAATCAGCCATGCTCCCGACATTAATACAAGAAATGCTGCGGGAATACAGGAATAGATCTTCAGATCTCCATCCTATTGAATTAGCCGCATTGTTCCATCTGGGATTGGTCAAGATACATCCTTTTGTTGATGGCAACGGTCGGACAGCTCGGCTGCTTATGAATCTTGTTTTGATGCAAAATGGCTATCCTCCGGCTGTTATTCATATAGAAGACCGAGTCCGGTACATTTCTTCGGTCGAGCATTATTGTGATACTGGCGATGCAGATATTTTTATCGTTATGCTAGTCCAGTCAGTGATTGAAAGCCTATCGACGTATATAAAAACGATTGAGGGGAATATCGTGTGGGAATAGTCAGAACTATAAAGGTGTATTTTTTTTTTATGGCCTGGGATACTAGTGGAGACAGTAAAGGAGCAGCGTAATGCGTGTAATAATCAGTACCGTAGGTACATCTTTATTATCTAATCTGAAAGACTGTGATCGTAAGTTATTAGCAAAAACTGCTAATTATCGAGAAGGAGAATATGCTCCTGAAGAGAAGCGGATTGTAAATAACTATATCGATGAAGCAAGATGTAGTCTTTTGGGGTATAGCTTAGAAAATGCGAAAAAACTATCTGCAGAGTTAAATGGTCTTAGCCGTGTAGGATTAGCGCATCAAGACATTTATTATTTTATCGTTACAGATACTTATCAATGTAGACAAACAGCTGGACTGATAAAAGAATACTTAACTGGAATTAATATTCATAATGCGGAAATAGTTGAAATAAGGTATCTGACTTCATCAAATAGCAAAGTTTTTTTTAAAGGAATTAGCGAATTAGTGAGATGGTTTTATTCTGATGATATGAGATACATTAATGACCCAGGCATTGACCTGATATTTAATTCTTCGGGTGGGTTTAAAATTGTGCAGGGTTTTGTTACCGCTATAGCTATGCTCAGTAATGCCCAAATCTCATATATTTTTGAAGGTGAGGATAGTGACCTGGTATCCATCCCAAAACTGCCAATAAAACTGGAGACTAGTGCGATGAAAAAATATCCGAATCAATTTATGATCATGGCAGATGCCGAAATAATTGCGGATCTCCCTGCCGGGATTGATGATATTTTCCTTGATACTGAAAAGGAAGGGAGTATTCTTTCTCCCTGGGGACTGATCATGTGGGAAAAAAATAAATCAGATGTTTTTTTCGATAGATTACTTGAATGGCCAGGTTTGGTATATGAGAATAACTTTAAAAATGATTTTAAGAGTATTGTGAGCGCCGATGAAAAGGTCAAATTGCAGGAAGTACTTTATAAGGTCCAAAAATTGATGAAAAAAGGTGATACCTCTCAGTTAAAAAAGGATGGAGGCTTACAATATGAAAACTTTGAAAACAAAAAATACAATGGATTACCCATTGGGCATTTTCGCGTAACGCAAGAGCGAAGAGTGAGCTGTGTTGCAAGCACTGGTAAACTGTATTTGAGAAAATACGGCGCACATGATTATGTTAATGACAATCCCTAGCTGGTTGGAATGCATCATGAAATCAAACAAAAAAGATAGGTACAAAAAAGCAAAGGAACAGAACCCGTCTTTTGGTTTTTATCGGCCTTCGATTATTCCTACAGGCAAGGCCAAGATGGATACCAGACAAAGAAAAAAGCAGCAGATTAGAAAGGAAATAGAAGAAGTATGAAGCTTGATATTTCGTTAAATAATGCCGACTTATACCAAGGGGTTGCTATCCATGAAGCGGGAGGTCGGCTTGCAATTGATCTCAGCGATGATGTACTTAACCAGATAGGTCGCAATGCCGGTGACCTCATGGCTGGCATCGAAGACCGGTCAGAAATTACCCTGACAGGCGCGGCACCGATTCCTGTATATCTTGTTGTTTTTCATATCGTTGTGCATCGTTTTAGAAAAGTCTATTACGATAACGAAATGTACAATTTATTGATTGCGAGGCACTAAAATGCTGTTATCTGCTGTTATCGAAATCTCCCCATTGAAACAATGCGTGTTGCCGACCTCAACCGGCAATTATATTCACGGTCTTTTTTTTAATTTACTAAGGACTTGTGACGCGGACCTGGCACTAAAGCTGCATGGAGATAACCGGGCAAAGCCATTTACCGTATCGCCGTTGCATGGCAATTTTAGCCCTGTAGCCCGTGGCCATAATGGACTTGATCCAAACAAAAAATACTGGTTCCGTTTTACTTCGCTTAATGAAGAACTATCCTCCAAACTGATGACATTTTTGTCAGGCAGTAGGGGTAAAACCTGCGTGATTGGTGATAATGAGATGATCATTCAAGATGTGATTCTGGATTCTGCGGGGCATTCCTGGTCTGGCTCTTCCGCTCATAAACGCTTATATGACAAGTACATCATACGCCAGGAGGGGATATGCAAGAATATAACGATATCTTTTTTTACGCCGACGACATTTAAACAGGAAGATAATTATTTGCTGTTGCCCATACCCAGGATCCTTTTTCATACCACTCTGGAAAAATGGGATACCCTGTCAGGGATATCTATTGATCGTAAAGATTTCTTGTCCTGGCTGGAGGAGAACTGTATGGTCTCCCGGTATGAATTAAAAACGCGCATGTGGAATTTTGATAAATATAAATATGCGGGCTTTGTGGGGGAGGTAGAATTTACCGATACCAGCAAGTCGGATAGTTTTTATCGTGCCCTATGGAATTTACTGGCAGATTATATTTTTTGGAGTGGAGTCGGGGCTAAGACCACTATGGGAATGGGGATCGCAAGAAGGTTGTAGAAAGGATAAATTATGCCGGCATTATATCTTATGGAATTGGGAGCCATTATGGGCGTTGAAGGGGAGTGCTTCAAGGTCAGTTGCCGAGATGTCACCAGTACCATCCCTATATCAAAGTTGATTCTGTGCTGGTATTTGGCGGAACGCAGATCACCACACATGCTATTGCGGAACTCTTGGAGCGGGATATTCCCACTACATTCCTCTCATCAAACGGGCGTTATTACGGGCGATTGGCTTCAACCGATACCAAGGCTGTTGAGCTTAAAGTCGAACAATATAAAAAGCTAGAGGATAATGGGTTTAGGACTAGTTTTGCCAAAGCATGTGTTAAAGGAAAAATCCTTAATAGTTTGTATATTCTTAAAAATCTTAATCGTGAACGGAAGATACCTGAAGTGGCTGAGGGTATTAAAAGAATGTATGCCATCATTGGCACTCTTGAAGAAAAAGATAATTTAGAGAGTATTAGGGGCTGTGAAGGGTCGGCGGCGGCTATGTATTTTAGCATAATACCGCTGTTGCTCAAGAACCGGTTCGGTTTTAGCGGGCGAAATCGCAGACCTCCGAAAGACCCGCTCAATTCGCTGCTGAGTTTTATTTATACGTTGCTGATGTATAGTGTTTATACTGCAGTTTCTATTACCGGACTTGACCCGGCCATCGGGTATCTTCACGAATATACTGACAACCGCCCAGCCTTGCCACTGGACCTCATGGAAGAGTTCCGGGCACTTTTTGCCGATCAGGTAATAATTGATCTCATTAATCACAGTATGATTGATGAGGATGATTTTTACGAAGGTGATACCGAAGATAAACCAGTGCTGATTAATACTGATCTACGCCGCAAGGTGGTGGAACGGTTCGAAAAAAGGCTGTCGACGCAGGTCCTTTATAAAGGGGATAATATTAGCTACAGGCGGGTACTGGAGATGCAGGCTAGATCACTGGTTCGATATATCAGAACCGGAGAACCCTATACTCCGTTTATACAACAATGAGAGATGAATTCGGCAGGTATATCGGTATGTTTGTTATTGTAACTTTTGATATTGTGCAGGCACCTACCAGGCGTGAGATGGGAAGGCGCATATATCGTGTTGCTAAGGTGATGAAAGCCTTTGGTCACCGGGTGCAGAAGTCGGTATTTGAGTGCCATCTGGATAATCCGCAGATTGAGACGCTTAAAATGCGGATTATGATGGAAATCAATATCGAGCTGGGAGACAATGTGAGATTTTATAAAGTGTGCAATTCCTGCTTTGAAAAAATTGAAGTGTTGGGCATGGAGGGAGTTACTGAGGATCAGGAAGTATATATATTTTAGTAAATCGTGATAGAATATTTATATAAATAATTTTGGAGAAATAATGTTATCTTTAGAAGTAAAGAATAGATTATATCAGATTATTAGAGAAAAAATTGTTGCGGGACTGTCGCCGGAACGAATATATGTATTCGGCTCTTTTTCGAGAAATCAAGACACCGACAACAGTGATATTGATATTTTAATCGAAAAAGTTACTGATTCGGATATTATTTCAAGGATATCAGGAGCAAGGCGATTTTTAAGGGGATTTCCATATCCTTTAGATATTCTTGTATATACTCCTCAAGAAATACAAGAAAAAAGTAAGGATAAACATTCGGTTGTTTTTCAGGCATTAAAAGATGGAGTTTTGTTGTATGACAGAAAAGTTAAATAACGCAATTATTTTGCGGAATGTTATTAGTTCAGATTTGGATAAATCATTATAGTAATGCTTATAATGAACTTAATTGATCGCGTTTTTTATGATATATCGCGTAATTGAAAAAGCAAGGAAACGGACAATGTGCCTGAAAGTGTTGTAGTGATGGTAAAAACTTGTATTAAAACCGCTTCCTTTAAGAAGAAATATGATGTAAAAATAAAGTGCCTGAAAATTGCTATCAGAAAGCCTCGATTTTACTGGGCTGGAGAAGGGCGCTATAAGAAACCTACGAATACCTGGATAGGTATTGAGACCTTTACCATGTTTGACGGCTTTTGGCTTCGCTTATAAGAAACCTACGAATACCTGGATAGGTATTGAGACCTGCCTGAGTCTTTTTCTTTTTTAGCAAGGCAATATAAGAAACCTACGAATACCTGGATAGGTATTGAGACCTTTACCATGTTTGACGGCTTTTGGCTTCGCTTATAAGAAACCTACGAATACCTGGATAGGTATTGAGACCTGCCTGAGTCTTTTTCTTTTTTAGCAAGGCAATATAAGAAACCTACGAATACCTGGATAGGTATTGAGACTTCCCCGTTCCATGATACAGTTCCAGTTTCGATTACAATAAGAAACCTACGAATACCTGGATAGGTATTGAGACGCAATACACTGTGATATTGTTCTTGCTGCGTAATAGCATAAGAAACCTACGAATACCTGGATAGGTATTGAGACATAAGCAATTCTTGTCTTAACCATAATTTTCTCCTTATAAGAAACCTACGAATACCTGGATAGGTATTGAGACCTTCTTTTTTAGCTTTCATGTATTCATCCCAGTTTATAAGAAACCTACGAATACCTGGATAGGTATTGAGACCAACCAGTCCATTATCTTCAAAGTTTTCATAACTTAAATAAGAAACCTACGAATACCTGGATAGGTATTGAGACAGAGCAGCCAGCGTCTCGTCGCTGGCATCAAAAATAAGAAACCTACGAATACCTGGATAGGTATTGAGACCGATTCTTTTATTGTTCATTTCTTGGAGTCCTTAGCATAAGAAACCTACGAATACCTGGATAGGTATTGAGACACAACTCCAGTTTCAATTATGTATATATCTGACATAAGAAACCTACGAATACCTGGATAGGTATTGAGACCATTACCTCTATATGTTAGTATTGCTTTAATTCTATAAGAAACCTACGAATACCTGGATAGGTATTGAGACATAAAAAAATATTATTAGGTTCTTAGGTGGCTAAAATAAGAAACCTACGAATACCTGGATAGGTATTGAGACTATCCATCCATTTTATCTGCTATATAATCAAAAACATAAGAAACCTACGAATACCTGGATAGGTATTGAGACCTCGGTGCTCCGGCGGTTAGTACTTCATATGCTAGATAAGAAACCTACGAATACCTGGATAGGTATTGAGACATTATGAGCTTTACTGTAGCGGATTATATGATTTATAAGAAACCTACGAATACCTCAGCAGTTCTAATTATGAGTTTTAGCGCTGATAAACATTGAGTTCAGGCAATAAAGTATCCCTATTGGGATGATTATAATAGGGACGAGTCG
>Ga0154493_150_pt1 | contig 34658 bp, 31 predicted proteins | sample RifGroD2_FD_115972 | JGI IMG/M metagenome (GOLD analysis project Ga0154493, IMG submission 115972) | Candidatus Margulisbacteria bacterium GWD2_39_127
TCCGTTTAAAAAGATTGATTGTTGGAAATAACAGGCATCGCTACGTGGATGCTGGTGTGTCGTGTATTGGGTATTAATTTATTCCATGCAGGTGTACGGGCGAACGGCCGTTCGCCCCTACAACAAATCGATAAAACGAAAATGAAACCAGGATAACGATATATGAACACAACCTATAATCCCGCAATTCACCATCGGCGATCAATCCGCTTACGGAATTATGATTACGGCCAGGCAGGATATTATTATGTCACGATATGTACCCATAAAAAACGTCATATGTTGGGAGAAATTGTTGATTCACAGATGAATTTGTCGGATATGGGGGTAATTGTAGAACTGGAATGGAAGCGATCGGAAGTAATTCGTAACGAAATAATAATCCATGATTTTGTTGTTATGCCGAATCATCTTCATGGGATCGTGCAAATAAATTGTGATTCCGTAGGGGCGAAGGGCCCTTCGCCCCTACATTCCCCATATTTATGTACGGGCGCGCCGGTGGCACGCCCCAGAAGCTTTTTAAGCAGACACCGAGAATAATGAATTACTATCGAACTGAGTCATATTCTGTACATAAGAAGCGATTTGCGATTGATAATAGCTGCTAATAGAGCTGATAGAACTACTATTATCATCATCATCGTTTCCCAGAAGCTGGCTCAATATACTGGATATATCAACCTCAGAAGCAGCAGTCGCAGAAGGTCCTCTTGCAGCAGCTTGTTTCTCACCCGACGCCTCGAACTCGGTTTCTGTTATATAACCATCGCTATCAGTATCGAAGTCAGCAAACTTCGGTCCTTTCGAAGGCCCGCCTGCTTTTTTATTAGAGAACTCTTCTGCGCTTATCTTTCCGTCGCTGTCACTGTCATCCTTCTTCAGGATTTGACTGAACGATGGCGGCTGAGGCCTGTTTCCCTGCATGCCGTACATCATGGCTGACTGTCCCTGGCTGTTTGATAGCTCAAATGAATCTCTTTTCTTAATCGCAGCTTTTAGCTGAGCAGTAAATTCCTCTTTAGTTACTGATCCGTCTGAATTGCTGTCAATTTTTGACCAAACATCGTCGATATTATACGACGAACTGCTGACCGAACCTATTCCTGTCATCCTTTTCCCTCCTTTTACTCTATTATTAGCCAAGAAACTCAGCTATAAAAACATGATTATTTCTCAATGCATCTGCAAAAAAGAAATTCATGCTTTTTATTATTAGGGGAAGATAGAAGATTAGAGAACGTATGCCTCTAATGACCAAGCTTCCGACAAGCGGTCCGGCTTTTTCTTCCCGGTTCCGAAACAATCCGGTATTTTTTTTCTGTTAATTGAACGTAAGTCCGTCAAAGTGCCGGAACTAATAGTATTCGGATCTAACCCAATATAGAGTGTTGCTTAATATAACAAGGCATAATTCTATTTGTTCCATCGTTTTTTATTTAATGGTCAGGTTCTTCCCGGATTATTTATCATATCCCCCAAATATTCGTTCTTGTATATTAGTTAAAAAATCCATATAATTTTATGGTCTGATAAGGGTTGGCATCTATATCCTTAACAAAACGGGAGACAATTCATTCCTCGGATAGATTTTTATTTCACTGATGACGCTGTAGAAACGATCAAGACTGTAGTCGCTGACGCGAACGGGCAAGAGGTCTTCTTCGTCTGCACACAGAATGACGAGAGTATAATTAATAATGCAGAGCCGCTGGCGCGCGGGAACAGCAATTCCGTTGCCGCATTATTTAACACGGCTAAGGCCTTTAATATAATCGTCCATAACCATCCCTCCGGGAACCTGACGCCTTCAGATGCAGATGTCCTGGTAGCGTCCCAGTTCGGGAACAACAGCGTCGGCTCGATCATCGTCAATAACGATATGACCGATTGTTATGTGCTGGTAGAGCCTTTTGCCCCGAAGAAACTCGAACCGGTCCCTATCGAAGATGTTTCTATGTTTTTCGGTGATTCCGGGCAACTCGCCCAGAAGCTGGAAGGTTTCGAGAAACGTGACGCACAGATAGAAATGGCCAAACTGGTCGCCGCCGCTTTTAACGAAGAGAAGATCCTGACTGTAGAAGCAGGCACCGGTACTGGCAAGAGCCTTGCCTATCTCGTTCCGGCTATTATGTGGGCAAAGAAGAATAACCAGAAAGTAGTCATATCAACCAATACCATCAACCTCCAGGAACAGCTCATCAAAAAAGATATCCCGTTCCTGCAAAACAACTCTTCATTAGAGTTCAAGGCCGAGCTGATCAAAGGAAAACATAATTATCTCTGCAAACGTAAACTGTTCGAAACAATTTCGATGCACCAGCAGGAACTCTTTGACGAAAGCGAACGCCTCAAAGGTGAATCGCACATCGTCGAGTGGGCAGCCCGAACAAAAGAAGGATCGCTAAGCGAACTTAATTTCGTTCCCCCTGACGATGTCTGGGAAAAGTTCTGTGCCGAAAACGATATATGCCTTAAAGTGAGATGTCCCTACTATAACGAATGCTTTTATTATCAAGCCCGAAGACGCGCAAACACGGCAGATATCATCGTAGCTAATCATCACCTGCTTTTTGCCGACCTGAGCGTTAAGCAGGATATGCCTGACACGATGGGCGCAATCCTTCCTCCTTTCAAACACATTATTCTTGATGAAGCTCATAATATCGAGGATATAGCCGCTGCGTATTTCGGTTTTTCTTTTAGCAAGTCAGGGCTTATCAAGCTTCTGGGTAGGCTTCAGCATTCCAAGTACCGTGGCCGCGGTGTCCTGCCCGAAACCGTAATGAAGCTTATGTCCATCGGAAAGACCTCGACTGAACAGGTAACTATCCAGAAGTTGATTGACCATATCAATAATGATCTTATGCCATATCGCAGCAAAGTATTAGTCACAACCAACAGTTTTTTTGAGGAACTGGAAGACAGCATCAAATCCCTCGCCTCGCATTATGGCAAGACGAAAGGCGAGAACACGCTTCGTATCAATGAAGATATCCAGGCTTCCCCCGAATGGAAAACTACAGTGAAGCCGGTCATAGAAGCGCTCAAAAAAGAGCTGACGACCTTCAACAAAAAAATCAAAGAAGTTGCCAAATTACTAGAGCTTTTTGACACTCCGACCAAAAAAGAGATCGAATTCAATATCATTACCATCAAGGCTTTGATCCGCAGGAACGATGAATATATCAAGAAACTGTCGTTTCTTATCGAGCCGGAATCCGACAACGTCGTAATGTGGTTCGAATGGACCAGGAAGTCCGGAGCGCTGAGCTATAAGGTTATCCCGCTGGATGTAGCGCCACTATTGGTTGAGTCACTCTATTCCGTCCATAAGACCGTCATCCTCACAAGCGCGACTCTGACGATCGAACAGAAATTTGATTTTATCGAGGAACGGGTCGGACTTAATCTTTTACCTGCCGAGAGAAAGTCAACGGCGCTGCTTCAGAGCCCGTTTAATTACGATGAACAAGTACTCCTGGCAATCCCCTTTGACATGCCGGAACCGGTTTCGCCTAAGTTCGACGGCGCACTTTCGAACGCAATTTTTGATCTCGTATCCTTAACCGATGGAAAAGCTTTCATCCTGTTTACGTCGTATTATCTTCTTACCAAGATATTTGAAGAGCTTGAGCCTCAACTGGAAGTGCGATGTATAACGCCGCTCAAGCAAGGTGATATGAACCGTCATCATTTATTGGAACAGTTTAAGCTGGACGTCCATTCGTGCTTGTTTGCAACTGATAGTTTCTGGGAAGGCGTCGATGTCGTGGGCGAGTCGCTGAGTTCCGTTATCATCACAAAACTCCCGTTTAAAGTCCCGACTGATCCCGTACAGGAGGCCAGGGCAGAACTGCTCAAGTCCAGAGGTAAAGATCCGTTTTCCGATTACGCTATCCCTCTGGCGATCCTTAAGTTCCGTCAGGGTATCGGAAGACTTATCCGCCACAAGACCGACCGGGGAATCATCACCATCTTAGACAGCCGGATCATCACCAAGTTTTACGGCAAAAAGTTTATTCGCTCGCTCTTCGTTTCCAAACCGGTCATCGACTCCAGGCTCAATATCTACGAAAAAATCAAAACCTTCCTGGGCAGCTCGCCATCTACATAGCAAATAACATGATGCTTAATCTCGATCACAATAAGATATCAACATAGTTTGCTTAAGCAACCCAATCATTCCCTGATACTATTTTATTGCTATCCAATTTCCGAAATGATTGATTGACCACCGAGATTGACTATACCGAAATACTAAGCAGCTTCATCAAATCGATTTCCTACAGTACCAACCGGGTAGAAATCAGTGAGAAGATGAGAGACTATCTTCTCCTGCTGGGATATGAGAAACTCGCCGTCTATTTGACAGTGGATAAAGACGGAATATTCAGGCTCGATCTCAGTACCTTCGAAACCGAACTTCCTGCTTATTATGATAAACAGACAGATTTCGTAATGGCTATGACCGTAGACCAGAAGGACGAGCGGTATTTTCCACACGGCGACCAGCATATTTTCAAGGTATGCAAAGGACACAACATCACCCTGGGGCTTGTTTTTCTGAGCGGCAATAGTCCCATGAACGACAGGCTGAAAGGCGTAACGGTCAATATGTGTGCCCAGGCAGCACTGGCCTTGTCCAATGCCCTTTATCGGGAAAAAATGGATGAAGATGTCGAAGAACTGAATAAGATAGTGGATATGAGGACAATAGAGCTGGCATTGCAAAACGAGCACTTGCAAGAAGCTAATGAGAAGTTAGAGCAAACAATCGAAGAAAAAGACAAACTGGAGAAAGCGGTTGTCCAGGCAGGCAGGAACGCTATAGTCGGACGTATAGCCGGAGGTATAGCTCACGAGATTAAAAACCCGCTGTTTACGGTTAAGAGCCTTATTAGGAATATGAAACGGCACCCTGAGATGATTAACGAGTATTATGACCAGTTATTAAACCCTATTGAACACTGCTTTGAGGTTATTCATGCGTTACAGACCAGCTTTCATTCTGCGGAGGTTCACGAGCGGAGACTTAATTTGAAAGAGATTATTGAACAATCCCTTTTACTTTTTAGAATGGGCGATTGCGTAAAAGTTGATTTTCAATTAGAAGATGCTTTTATCAAAGGTTCTCCAACTGAGTTGCAACAAATTGTCATTAATTTGCTGAGTAATGCCAGAGATGCTATGGACGGTTTCGAGAATCAGCTTATTAATATCCGGTTAGCCAACAGTGGGGAATATGTAACGTTGGAAATAGAAGATCATGGAGTAGGCATGAGCAAGGAAATTCAGGATCAAATATTTATCCCATTTTATACAACCAAATCACCCGGCAGCGGGACTGGGCTAGGGCTGCATATTACGAAATCTATAATTGAGAAGCATAATGCAACTATTAGCGTAAAATCAGAAGAAAATAAAGGTGCCTGTTTCATTCTCAAATTTATTCGTGTAGAATAATATTTAGGAATATTATAAGGAGGCTGACACATGAATATACTGATTGTAGATAGTAACAAAGATGATATTACCCTGCTCACAGGTGCGGGAATAGTTTTGATCCATTGTTATTCGGAGGTGTTATAATATACTTATGATTACACAGGAACAAATAGAGAATATAGTAAATACAATAAAAAAATATCTAAGCCAAAGGCGATATATCTTTTTGGCAGTTATGCTTCTGGTTCTCCGCATGAAAATAGTGATTTAGATATAGCAGTAATTAAAAATAATGTACAGGATAAGCATAAGGAGTTGTACGAAATTCGCAAAGCGCTGTTTAATTTTGGGATTCCAATGGATTTGGTGCTTTTTGATGATAAATCATACAAGAAACAGCAATCTATATATGGAACGGTTCAATACGAAATTGCACATAAAGGAAAACGGCTTGCATGAAGAAAAATAACCTTGATCCTAAAGAATGGCTGTTTTATGCGCAAGCTGATCTTGATTCAGCAGAAATACTTTTGAATAACACACAAAATTATCTTTATATCCGCATATCATTCGCATCAGGCAATTGAGAAAATAATCAAACGATATTTAATGATCAATAGCATACAATTTCCTTTTATTCATGATTTGTTAGTCTTAATAAAATGTGCCTCGCAATTAAAAGATTTTTCAGATTTTTTGCGCGATGCATCTTTTCTTATGGATATATACGTGACTACTAAGGAACTCACGAATATTTTTGTCCGGTATCTTGTTGACTGCCTTGACATCTCAGTACACTATAACGGTGACCATTGTTTTGAGGTTATTGCATCCCTGCTGAGTTCGTTTCCTTCTTCCAACGTCAGAGCTGTAATCAAAGTTCCTGTGCCTGATATTAATGAACAAATCAAAATTGCTCAATGTGCTGTTGTGTTAAATAAAGAACTTGAACAACTTAATACCAAAAGAGCCGTTATAAAAACACAAAAAAAAGGTTTAATGCAGGTCTTATTGACTGGAAAAATCAGGGTGAAATTATGACAAGATTTCCTGTGCGCAAATTAAACCTTTTGTCTGGCTATGATTACGGTTGTCCTAATTCGTATTTTATTACCATAAACGCAAAAAACAGAATCCCGTATTTTGGAGAGATCTATAACGGTGAAATGATTCAAAATACATTAGGGCAAATTATAAATAAACAACGGCATTTGTTATTTGATCAATATGGTTATTTAAAAATGGATGTATTCATTATAATACCAGACCATGTACATGCAATTATCCATATTGTAGGGAACGGTCGCGACCGTTCCCTGCACCACCAAAACAACCTTTTCGGTGTCCTTTTGCCACACCTGACAGGCTGACGCCAACGATGTTTCCGGCAAGGTTCATCAAAGATTACCTGAAGGAGATAGCTGAAGTATTCAAGCAAATCAATAGAGTTGAATCCTAATGATAGGAATGCTAAGGTAAAACATAACAAAGAAAATAGATGGATGATTTCCCTGGAGATACGATACATTACTAGCTGTATTAATGGAGGTTGTCTATGGCATATAATTATCATTCCACAAAACATATAGCTCAACAAGGACCCAAGAAATCGAGACCGGACTTTCAATCGATTGCTTTTATCAGCAAGGTGAAAGACATTTATAATCAGATCTCACCCTTTTTGCATCCTGTTTTGTCGTTAATAGATCCCTTGGTATCGCGGGTGACGAGTCTTTATGATTATTTTACAGCTGATGAAGAAGATTTACTTCCGGAGTCCGGCTATTCTTTTAAAGAATCCGCTTCAAATTATTGGCAGGATCAAGCAGCTGATGCCGACCTTGATCCTCTTGTTATACAAAAAAAGATTGCGGATCACATGAACACGCTAACCGAAGCAGAGCTGTCTCATCTCTCCAAGGCCAAGCAGGAACTGGAAAAAATGGCAGACGAGCTTAAAAGCCGACAGGAAAAGGTTAACCATATTAACGATACGAACAAACTGATGTTTTTAGAAAAAAGCATTCAATTTATCAAAGATCTTTTATCATTACGCAATATAGAAACGATTCCGGTAATAGTATAATCACATCTATAATTAAGCTAGCCGCCCGTCCGGGGAAGGGCAGCTTTTACATCTTTACGCCTTACGAAAAAACAAGTTTATCATTTTTTTCCGATACGGTTATTTTCCCTTCCCTGATATGTCCTTTGATAATCTCTGCTGCGATCGGATCTTGGATTTCTCGCTGAATTACTCTTTTCAACGGCCGGGCGCCGAATGCCGGATCAAACCCGGCTTGAGCAAGATAATCTATGACCGGCTCATCATAGACAAGTTCCAGATTGCGGCCTTCCAGCCTTTTTTTGAGTGTATTGATCTGTATTCTGACAATATCCTTTATCTGATCAGGGCCTAACGAGTTGAAGACTACTATTTCGTCTACCCGGTTAATGAACTCCGGTCTGAAGGTAGATAACAGTATCTCTTTAATTTTTTTCTCTAATTCTTCTCTTCGTCCGGGACCTAGTTCCAATATATAATCACTTGCGATGTTAGAGGTCATGATAATAAGCGTATTTTTAAAATCGACAACTCTTCCCTGACCATCAGTAAGCCGGCCTTCATCAAGAATTTGCAGGAATATATTGAAGACATCCCTATGAGCTTTTTCAATTTCGTCGAACAATATAACGGAGTATGGCTGTCGACGTATTGTTTCGGTCAATTGTCCTCCCTCTTCATAGCCGACATATCCCGGCGGCGATCCGATGAGACGGGCAACTGAATGCTTCTCCATGTATTCTGACATATCGATCCGTACCAATGCCTTTTCGCTATCGAACAGGTATCCGGCCAATGCCTTCGCCAGTTCTGTTTTTCCAACTCCGGTCGGGCCCATGAAGATAAACGAGCCAATAGGCCTGTTTTCCTCTGATAATCCGGCGCGTGATCTGCGGACCGCATTAGCTATAAGCGAGATTGCCTCTTTCTGTCCGACAACTCGCTCTTCGAGTATTTCTTCTATTTGAGAAAGTTTCGCCATTTCGCTTTCCAGCATTTTTGACACCGGGATTTTAGTCCAGGCAGAAATAACTTCACAAATTGCTTCTTCGTTAACCTCTTCTGTGAGTATCGGCGATTTTTCTTTTAATTGTTCTAATTCTTCCTGCACTTTCTTGAATCGGGCTTGCAGGTCAACGAGTTCACCAAACCTGATCCGCGAAACTTTTTCATAATCACCGGATCTTTCATAATACGCTTCCTCGGTTTTTTTCTGCTCTATTTTTTCTTTCAGGTCTCTTATTTTTGCAAGCACGCTCTTTTCTGCTTCCCAACTTAATTTAAGCGTTTTGATTTTTTCATTGAGCTCTCTGAGTTCTTCTTCGATTTTCTCAAGACGTTCCTGACTGGCAGGATCTTTTTCTTTGACCAAAGCCTGTCGCTCGATTTCTAAGGTTAACCGTCTTCTTTCGAATTGATCAAGTTCGGTCGGCATGCTGTCAAGCTCAATCCGGAGCTTCGAAGCAGCTTCATCAATAAGATCGATGGCTTTGTCCGGCAGGAACCGATCGGTAATGTACCGGTTAGACAGTGTCGCGGCAGCAACAAGTGCAGAATCTTTGATCCTGACGCCGTGATGCACTTCATACTTGTCTTTTAGTCCGCGAAGTATCGAAATGGTGTCCTCAACCGAAGGCTCTTTTACAATGAGAGGTTGGAATCTCCGGGCAAGCGCAGCGTCTTTTTCGATATGTTTGCGGTACTCGTCCAGTGTAGTCGCTCCGATGCATCTGAGGTCTCCTCGTGCCAGTGCGGGCTTGAGCATATTTGAGGCATCCATTGCGCCTTCAGCAGCACCGGCGCCTACAAGGGTATGGAGCTCGTCGATGAAGAGTATTATTTTCCCATCTGAGTTTTCGATCTCTTTAAGCAACGCTTTTAACCTGTCTTCGAACTCTCCCCGATACTTAGCGCCTGCAATCAAAGATCCAAGGTCTAACGCAATAATAATTTTGTCTTTGAGGATTTCTGGGACATCTTTATTTACGATCCTCTGGGCAACACCTTCTACAATCGCAGTCTTTCCAACTCCGGGTTCTCCAATAAGGACAGGATTGTTTTTTGTTCTTCGGGTTAATACCTGCATGATCCTTCTTATCTCTTCATCTCGGCCGATAACCGGATCGAGCTTGCCGTTTTTGGCGAGTTCATTGAGGTTTTTGGTAAATCTTTCGATAACATTCATTTTTGCTTCCGGATTAGGATCTTCAATTCTGGAAGAGCCGCGTATTTGCTTGATAACATCCAATAGTTTCTCTTTTGTAATACTATATGTGTTAAATACCTGCTTTATTGAGGTGCTGCCTGTATCGGCTATCGCTAATAATACATGTTCTACGCTAACGAACTCATCTGTCAAATTTCTGGCTGCTTTTTCTGCACTGTTCAAAATCTTTTCAACATTTCTTGATAGATATTTTTGTCCGCCGCTAACTTTCGGGTATTTCTGAACTAATGAAATAACGTCGGATTCGAATTGCTTTATGGGTACTTCCAGTTTCGTAAGCATGGACGGGAGTATTCCGCCTTCTTGCTGTAGCAGTGCCAATAGCAGATGTTCCGTTTCTATCTGCTGGTTTTCATATTCTTCAGCTATGAAACTGGAACTTTGTACGGCTTCCTGCATCTTTGCGGTTAATTTTTCAAAATTCATTCTTTTTCCCCTTTCAAATTGAACTGATTCCTTTAGCCTTCCGGTCAGCTTTTTTATTTCCTAACAATTTTGATGCCAATTATATGCTGTAGTTTAAAAAAGCGATATAAGCTATATTGGATTAAAAAAACGCAACAACGTCCCGCCAGGCGTTTTGTTTGAAAAAAAGATTTTGCGGGAATAATAAAGATATTATAAATAGAATATAATATATACCAGAAAAAATCGGTGCAATATTTTACATCAATATCTACGATAAATAAGTACAGATAGGATTCGCAGAAAATAGGAGTTTATTTATGTCTTTCAAAATATCAGATTTTAACCCGGTAAATATTTATCATAACATCACCGGAAGCGGGCAGAATAAAGGAATTTCTGCGTCGAACGGATATGGTAGCGACAGTGCAGCTATAAGCCAGGAAGCTAAATCCCAGAGTGCCCCAAAAGAAGATAAAGGATGGTCGCTGAGCGGCTGTGCAGATTCAATAGGCAAGTTTTATTCAGGTGCTAAAAAAGTAGTTGTTAACGGTGTCGAAAAAGCCAAGGACGTAATTATGAGCGCCCCGGAGAATTTATACAATGCCTTTGTTGGTATGGTTGATATGGGGAAGAGCTTTTTTGGAGGGATCGTTAAAACTGGAAAAAGTTTATTTGAACGTGTCATCGATACTGCAAAAAGCGTTATTGGAGGTGCAGTGAATTTTGTCACGGAATTGTTTAGTGCGGCTAAAAGTACCGTCGCAAGTTATGTAGCCCAGAGTGTCAGATCAATGCTTGCTGAGGTGATGCAATCAGGAAGTGATAACCCTTCAAAACTTGGTACAAAGGGTTCTTCCGGCTCATCTGCAGCAAGTCTCAAAAAAGAATTTGATAACATTTTCACCGACTATAATAGATTTGTTAATGACCGGCCGGAATTAACGGAAATGAGAAATAATGATAAGAGAAACAAAACCCTTGAGTATATAAATAAAGGTATTTTATCTGATAATGAAGAGAAGGCTAAGGGAAGCTTATTAGCCAAACTCTGTGCGTTTGAGAAAAAGATCCCCGAAGGTGAAAAAGGTGACCCCTATAGAGATCAGGTTAAGAACTTGAGAGATATTATCTATACACGTTCAATTACCTTGGCGGATAAACTTTCAAAGGTCAACAGTAACGTGGCATAATTGAGAGAATTCCTCGGACTTTAGTCCGGGGTCATTCATTTCCATAACTTTTCACTATAGTCCTCTTATTCTCGCGTTAACTTTATTTATAAAGAAATTCTAATTGTATCAGATTTGCCTATAATGGCCCCGTCACTGGTCACATGTCACTCGTCAAACGCATACTAAAAATAGGGAACAATAAATAAACGCGTCATCCCAGCATGTTTTTAGCTGGGATCCATCTTATACAGCCCGACGGTCCTACAGTCATGAAGATGGCAAGGGTGCAATCCATATGGTAAGTGCCTGGGCAGAGCAAAACAGCATGGTATTAGGATATATAAAAACAGAAGAAAAATAAGTCTTAATTATGGAGAAATATTTTTACGTTTATATATTGGCGTGATATTTATAATAGGCTATAGTTATGGATCCCTGATAAGGACATTCAGGAATGACGATCGGTTAGTATGGCCGCAACCAGTAATTAGGACGATTGCCGATTGTGAATTAGGAAGTTGATTTGGTTTTTGTATGTATTAATCGTATTATATGACCCAGTTTCATTCCAAACAGGGATTATGCTAATTGAAGATAAATAATCGAGCATCCATATATTTTTAGTTGATAGTGGCTTTTCAAATACAAGCACTAATATAGCCTGTGGTAAATCTTGCAAATAGCGATATTCAAATAATTGGCTTACACCTTTTCTTAATTGACTTCTTTCGTTATCCAAATTGATTGATTTCATTTCAAATATGTAATCAATATTATATATTTTCGATGCTAGATCAATAAGTTGATTTGCTTTTGGTATGCAATTTATATCTCTAATTCTTTTTGCAATATCATTCACAAGACTTATGTGTGCTAGATTTGCACGATCAGTTTTTGCAGAATCTTTATAGTATGCAATAACCTCATTTGCATTAGATAAACGTTGATGAACTGTTGAATACTCATTTAAATCAGAAGTCTTTGGTAAAATAGGCTCGTCGGGTTCAGTTACCTCAAGTATAGATATTTTTTCAGTGATTTTATTTGTTAAAGACAATTTGTCAGCTGTTATTTTTATGATTTCAAGCGATTGTAACCAAGATGAAATAGAATTGATTCTTCTATGTAAAATGGATTTGCTTGCATTTTCTGTTACTTCTTGTAACCACTTTATCATATTGTTTCTATCAATTCCTTCTGGATGTAATTCCAGAAAGCTAATGAATCTTTGAAAAATCTGGATACTTAGAACTTGTTTGAGTAAAAGAGGATTGTTGATGGAAGGGTCTAATAGAAATTGCTTGCCTATTGTTGTTAGAACTGCGGTGTTCTTATTATTATTTATAAATCCCAATAGTTCAGCAGCATTTCTATAATATCTACCTTGGCGGTCTACTTTGCCTAAAGCATTCCCAATTTCAATATCGCTTTTGGCGCCATTCCCAACCGTTACTACAGTTTTAACAACTTCTGATAAAACATCTGCCTGCGGAATGTTTTTACTGTATATTTTCACATTAATACCCCACGAAGATGTATTCTTTAACGTTGTTTCGATTTTCTCCTGCTTTATGACCATGTGTTCCAAAGCAGTATTTATGATCAATTGCTTCAACGTGTACTTGTTTTTTGTATTTTGCTAGTAACTCTACGATTTCAGTTTGTGTGGGAAATGAATTTGATGAATATGATACTAGGAGTATTGAGTCTTTGTATTTTTTAAATAGTTTATCAAATGCTTCAAATGCGCCAGTTCTGGAACTAAAAGGAGTAGGATAGCTTTTGAATTTTTTTGTTTTAGTATGCCATTGCATTTCCACGTTTTTCCAATCCCTGGCAATACCTTCAACGAAATGATATCTTCTTACGTATTCATTATCAGATAATGGGCTATAGTAGGGTGGATCCATATATACTAAATCTGGTTTTACTGATAGTTGTAGTGCATCAAAGTTTTTTGCTGAGTTATTCAATCCATTATCAAAAACCGCTTTATTAATGATTTTAATTGCATTTATAAATTGGTCTTGGAATGATGTCTTTAAATCTTTTCTGCCATCATCATACTTATATCCAACATAAGTGAAGATGCCTCTAGGTCTTTTTTTTACGCATGCTCTGATTAATGCTGTAGTGGCTATTGCTTTCTTTTTTTCATTAGTGATTTTTTGAATATTAGCCCTTATGTTGTCGATTAATAAATTATCTTCATCTGGGAAATATAAATCTTTAAAAGTTTCTGATACAAAATGGTCATTATCACTACTTGAACTTATTAAAAAATAAATGTCTTCTTCGGTTAATGTAACATCGTTGTTTTCAATGAGAGCCTTGGCTATGCAGTGATTCATCGTCATGTAATCATTAGTAATAACGCTTTTTCCCTGAGCCTTGAACATATATGAAACTATTCCGCTACCACTGAATAAATCCAAAACTGTGTTGAATTTGAAGTTGGATGCAATGTTCCATATATGCGGAAGTATTGCTGTTTTTCCTCCCATATATCTTGTGGCTGGGAATTTTTCAATTTGCTTTGGCAAAGGATCCGGGACGAGTTGAAAAAAGATTTTCTTTTTAGGAGGGATATTAACAATAATATCTTCCCCTGTTCTTTTATTGCCTTTACAATTAATGTATCGTTTAGTTTTTACGACTTCTATATCAAAACCACTTAAATAATCGTACACTAATGGATGGTTGGAGTTTGTTAAAATTATGTGGCAACCTAATTCATGCAGTCGTGTGATTTCATAGAATAGTTCAACATGATCTTCTTCATAAAATTGCTCTTTAGTATATCTTTTAAAATCAGAGAAGTCAGATATAGGTAAATAAGGAGGGTCTAAAAAAATGAGATCATTTTCTTTTGCATTCTTTAATAAGATTTCTTTATAATCACCTAATATTATTTTTGTGTTTTGCATCGCCTGTGACGTAGCGGCTAAATTTTTTTCATCAATGAAATTTGGATTCTTATAATTACCATAAGGTACATTGAATTGGCCATTTTTATTAACTCTGTAGAGACCATTAAAGCAAGTTTTATTCAAATATAGTGTTCTCGCTGCGGCTTTAACGCTTGAAAGATCTTCAAATTTCCAGGCTCTAACCGCAGAGTAGAAGTCTTTATCTGGATAAAAGTTTTTAAGTTCGACAATAAGACTACTTAGTTGGTTTTTAATAATACTATATAGATTTATTAATTCAGGATTTGAATCTGCTATTATTGATTTTTCAGGATTTAGGTGGAAAAAAAGTGCGCCGCCTCCAATAAATGGTTCAATATATGTTCCATATTCTTTAGGGATATATTTTTCTAAAGAATTAATTAGTTGTTGTTTGCCGCCAGCCCATTTAAGAATTGGCTTGGATTTGATAGGTAACTTTTTTTGCTCTGGGATCATACTTTTACCTCTATAATAGATATTGTAACTTGAAAGGCTAATTTAATAAATGACAAGATTTCTGATTCTTTTCCCATTTTACTATATAGTTACTATCATTATTTGATAGTTAATCGTTTGTTTATTTCTTTGTTTTTGCACCTGACAGGGTATGAAAAGCAAGCGTATGGAACCTAATGGATGAAAGGGTCATGAGACCAATTTGTCATTCGGGTTGGAAGTGATTCTGGGGTGCATGGAGGTAAGGAGATGTGTCAAGTACCAGATGATCGATTATGTAAGCCGTATGCGGGAAAACCGCACGTACGGTTTGACGAGGGGCTGCCGACGAAGCCTGAAAATGGATTAGTCGGTAGTCTACTCTACAATCAAGTATAATAAGTTTTATTATGGAGAAATATTTTTACGTTTATATATTGGCTAGCAAGAAAAATGGTACTTTATATATTGGAGTGACATTTATAATAGGCTATAGTTATGGATCCCTGATAAGGACATTCAGGGATGACGATCGGTTAGTATGCGATTGCCCTGCGGTCCACTCGTCAATCAACTTGGCGTTAGATTGCGAGTATGTTATAATTCTGTGCGAATTACTTCCAATAATTCTTGGAATGACAAAGAATGGATACTTTATGATATAAAGATATCTACCGTCGCGAGAGTTTTTCTGATCTGGAAGTAATGTAGCTGAAATATATAATTAATCACAAAAATGTTAAAGGAAGAAGGCTTTATGGAAAATAACTATAAAGAAACCCTTAATCTGCCCCGTACAGATATGCCTATGAGAGCTGGTTTGGCAGCGAAAGAACCAATAATTCTTAATCAGTGGCAGGAAGATAATTTATACGAGAAAATTATTAAGAAGAATGAAGGTAAACCTAAGTATATTTTGCACGACGGGCCTCCCTATCCGAATGGAAACATTCATTTGGGTCACGCTTTAAACAAAATTCTTAAAGATATCGTTGTCAAATACAAAACGATGAAAGGGTATCATTCCCCTTACATTCCAGGATGGGATTGCCATGGACTGCCTATTGAGACACAGCTGTTGAAGGACCTTAAGAAACAGGGTTTGGAACACAAGAAGTCTGATATCGGCTGGTTTCGTGATAAATGTAAGGAATATGCTCTTGGTTACGTTGATATCCAACGAACGCAGTTTAAACGGTTAGGTATATTCGGTTATTGGGATACTCCATACTTAACGCTTAACCCGGAATACGAAGCAAGTATAATTGAACAGTTTGGCGAGCTTGCAGAAAATGGGTATATTTACCGCGGAAGGAAACCGATCCATTGGTGCATGCATTGCGAAACAGCGCTTGCCGAAGCAGAGATCGAATATGCAGATGAGAAATCGCCGTCCGTTTATGTTAAATTCGTTGTTGTAAGCGTACCTGCCGGACTCAAAGGGTTAACCACAGATGGAACGTCTTCTATCCTGGTTTGGACAACTACTCCGTGGACATTGCCCGCTAATGTTGCCGCAGCAGTACATCCCGTGCATGAATACAATATTATCCTGAACAAAGAAACCCAGGAAAAATATATTGTCGCGGTAGATCTTACAGTCCGTGTAGCCGAAAAGATAGGGATGAGTTCATATGAGATAATTGAAACCGTCAAAGGCGGGCAGTTGGAAGGTATTATCTATAAGCATCCCTTTATTGACAGGACGTCACCTGTTGTAACCGCCGAGTACGTCTCGAATGAAGATGGTACCGGGACCGTCCATATTGCTCCGGGACACGGTTATGACGATTATCTCGTAGGCCTTCAGAAAAAATTGCCGATGATCATGCCGGTTGATGCTCAAGGGAAGTTCACCGGGGAAGTTCCTGAGTTTGCCGGTATGAGAGTATGGGATGCAAATAAGCCGATAGTAGAAAAGATGGAACAGAATGGAACATTATTAAAATTAGAGATGATGAAACACTCTTATCCTCATTGCTGGAGATGTAAGAACCCGGTGATATTCCGGGCAACTGAACAATGGTTTGTATCCATGGACCAGCAATTCGGGAAAAACGCAGAAAAAGACAAAACGATTCGCTTTAAAGCTTTGGAAGAGATAAAGAAAACGGACTGGATTCCTTCATGGGGAGAGCAACGTATTACGAGCATGATAGAGAACCGCCCTGACTGGTGTATTTCCCGTCAGCGTTCGTGGGGTATTCCGCTCCCGGTTTTGTATTGTGAGTGCGGCGAAATACTTATGACAGGCCGATTTAACAAAATAATTGTCGACTTTGTGAGAAAGAATGGTACCGGAGCGTGGCTGACCTCTTCTCCGGCTGATGTGGTCCCGAAAGATCTTCAATGTCCGAAATGCGGAAGCTCAGCTTTTACCAAAGAGAAGGATATTATGGATGTATGGATGGAGTCAGGCGGCAGCCATCGGGCAGTGCTTGAATCGTCCAATTATGATCTTAGTTGGCCGGCTGACCTGTATCTTGAAGGCAGTGACCAGCATAGAGGCTGGTTTCACTCTTCATTATTGATGTCGGTTGGAGAACGTGACCGGGCACCTTATAAAGCAGTTCTTACTCATGGTTTTACTGTCGATGAACAAGGTAAAAAAATGAGTAAATCATCAGGTAACGTTGTTGATCCTATCAAGGTAATTGACCAGAGTGGCGCCGATATTATCAGATTATGGGTCTCATCGACTGATTTTAGAAATGATCTCTCAATTTCCCCGAATATACTTAAACAAGTTCAAGATTCGTATATGAAGATTAGGAATACACAGCGATTTCTACTCAGCAATCTTTATGACTTTAATCCGGTTACTGATACTATAGATTATAAAGAACTGGATGAACTGGATAAATGGGTGCTCGCTAAATTAGCCGAACTGATTGATCGGGTAGAATCGGGTTATGAAACTTTCGAGTTCCATCAGGTATATCATTCGATCTATAATTTCTGTGTGGTTACGCTTTCTGCCTCATATTTAGACATCAAAAAAGATATTTTATATTGTGGAGGTAAAGACTCGGTTATTCGACGAAGTGCACAGACAGTAATGAGTCATATCCTGAAAAGCCTTACTTCAATTGTAGCTCCGGTTCTGGCGTATACTTCTGAAGAGATTTGGGCATACTTACCTGGAAATGATGGCAAGAGCGTACACCTTCAGGATTTTGCGGTTGCTGCAGATGAGTGGAAAAATGTAGAGTTAATCAGCCGGTGGGAGAAATTATTTGAGCTGCGGGGCAGAGTGAACGCCGAGCTTGAAAAGGCAAGGGTTGCTAAGGAAATCGGCAGTTCTCTTGAAGCGCATATTATAATCAATACTCCTGCAACGTTACCGTACGGGAAGCATTTAGCTCAGTTTTTTATTGTAAGCAGCGTCTTGATTAGTTCATCAATAAATGAGAGTATCGAAGTACGCCATGCACAAGGCGAGAAATGCGAACGATGCTGGAAATGGGATACCCTGAAAGAAGGGCTGTGTCCCCGATGTTATAGTGTAGTTAATGGATAATTCTATTTAGTTTTGATATTTCGGTGCTCTGTGTGATTGGGCCTAAGTTAAAGGAGGAAGCGATGTCGTTATTAATTGTTGGTTCGGTAGCCCTTGATTCGATCAAGACTCCCTATGGCGGGCATTCTGATATTCTTGGCGGAAGTGCAGTTCATGCGAGTATGTCTGCAAGTTTTCATAGTCCGGTTAACCTTGTTGGCGTAGTAGGTGATGATTTTCCTCAGGAGCATGTTGATTTCCTGTCCCTTCGAGGTATCGATGTCTCAGGTCTTGAGATAGTTGAAGGGAAGACATTTCGTTGGGCCGGATATTATGAGAACGACATGAATCAAGCCCATACCCTCGACACCCAGCTTAATGTTTTTGCTGACTTTGTGCCTAAGATACCCGTTAAATACCAGGAGAGTAAATATCTTTTTCTAGGTAATATTCACCCTGTCTTACAACTCGATGTATTAAATAAATTATCCAGGCCGGAGTTAGTTGCTATGGATACCATGAACTTTTGGATTGACAGCCAGAAGGAAGCTTTATCTGAAGTTGTCAAAAATGTAGATATTCTTTTCATTAATGATGCGGAATTAAGGCAATATACGAATGAGTCCAATCTTATTAATGCAGCCAGGACCGTTTTGAACCAGGGTTTGAAATACGTAATTGTAAAAAAAGGTGAACATGGCTCAATGATTATTGGGGACAACCTGTTTTTTGCCTGCCCTGCATTCCCTGTCGATAAGCTGGCTGATCCTACAGGTGCCGGAGATACCTTTGCCGGTGGTTTTATGGGGTATGTCGCTAAAACGAAAGATATGACTGAAGAGAATTTGAAGAAAGCATTAGTCGTAGGAACGATAATGTCATCTTTTAATGTTGAGGCCTTTAGTTTAAACCGCCTCAAAACGTTAACCATTGAAGAAGTCGCTCATCGCTATAACAGCTTACGGGCATTTACTTCATTCACTGATCATGTTTTTGAATAATTAGATCTGCTTAGCCTGCCAGGAAGTGACGGGACATTACAAATAATAAGTACATTAGCTCATTTTGCCGGAATGGCGAGTAAGAGCACAGGATTTCAATGAGGAGGATATTATGGATTACAAAATTAAAGATATATCTCTTGCCGATTGGGGACGTAAGGAGATTGAAATTGCCGAAAAAGAGATGCCGGGATTAATGGCGATCAGAGAGAAGTTCAGCACTTCGAAACCTCTCGCAGGGGTTCGTGTAAGCGGTTCCCTTCATATGACAATTCAGACTGCCGTTTTGATTGAAACACTCGTCGCAATTGGTGCTGACGTAAGATGGTGCAGCTGTAATATTTTTTCAACTCAGGACCATGCTGCTGCCGCAATTGCAAAAGCAGGCGTACCTGTGTTTGCCTGGAAGGGCGAAACCTTAGAAGATTACTGGTGGTGTACCGAGAAAGCTTTGGCGTTTCCGGAAGGGAAAGGGCCTCAACTTATCGTTGACGATGGCGGAGATGCAACCTTACTTATCCATCTTGGTTACAAGGCCGAAAATGATTCGAAAGTCCTCGACAAAGAAGCTTCTAGCGAAGAGGAAGGTATTATTCTTAACCTTCTTAAGAGAGTCTTGAAAGAAACCCCTCAAAAATGGCATGTTGTTGCGCAAGATTGGAAGGGCGTTTCAGAGGAGACAACAACCGGAGTTCATCGACTCTATCAAATGATGGAAAAAAACGAGTTGCTGGTTCCGGCTATTAACGTCAATGATTCTGTTACAAAATCAAAATTTGATAATCTTTATGGCTGTAGGGAGTCGCTCGTTGATGGCATTAAACGTGCTACCGATGTCATGGTCGCGGGTAAAGTAGCCGTTGTGTGCGGCTATGGCGATGTAGGTAAAGGAAGTGCTAAGTCCCTGCGTGGTCTCGGAGCAAGAGTAATCGTAACTGAGATTGATCCGATTTGTGCGCTTCAGGCTTCAATGGAAGGGTATGAGGTAACAACAGTTGAAGACACTCTTGGGTGGGGTGATATTTATGTTACGACTACAGGTAATAAAGATATCATTACGATAACGCATATGGAAAAAATGAAAGATCAGGCTATTGTCTGTAATATCGGGCATTTCGATAACGAGATACAGGTATCAAAACTTAATTCATATCCAGGCATAAAGCTGGTGAACATAAAACCGCAGGTAGATAAATATATTTTCCCTGATGGGCATGAGATTTTCCTTTTAGCTGAAGGGAGGCTGGTCAACCTAGGCTGTGCAACCGGACATCCTTCTTTTGTCATGTCAAATTCCTTCTCAAATCAGGTATTAGCTCAAATAGACCTATGGAAAAATAGAAATGAATACAAACCTGGAGTGTATATGCTTCCAAAGCAGCTTGACGAGGAAGTTGCTCGATTGCACCTTGCGAAGATCGGTGTTAAATTAACGAAGCTGACTCAAGATCAAGCCGATTATATTGGAGTGCCGGCTGAAGGCCCTTACAAATCGGATCATTATCGCTATTAGTTCTTTTTGTCGGAGTGGTTGGTTATATAATGTTTGGTCATACGTATATTTTTTTTGACTCAATTAACTCGACAAATGACTATGCTAAAGAAAATATTAATATTTTTGAACATGGTTCAATAATAAGGACCGCGCATCAGACAGCCGGGAGAGGCCAGCGCGGTAAGCAATGGATATCTTGTGATGGAGAAAATATCTTCATGACGATAATCCTTAAACCGGAGTATAGAGGCAAAATTGAGAAAGCATATATTGAAAAAATAATTTTGTTTTCTGCAAAAGCCGTGCAAAAAGTAATTAAAGATTCTTATGGCTTGGATGCGCGGATACAAATGCCTAACGATATCTATATTAAGGACAAAAAAATTGCAGGGGTGCTGGTAGAGGCGATAACACAAGGTAATGTGCTTAAGGGTTTAGTTGCTGGAATCGGTCTTAACTGTAACACTTTGGATTTGCCTGGCAACATTAGCACGACAGCGACCTCCCTTGAGATAGAGTATGGAAAAAAAATTAATGTTGATGTATGCTTTAGTAAGCTAGTTGAGAATTGTGAAGTTTTCTATGGTAAAATGGTGACGAAAAGCATATAATATCTGCCATATTTGTATCCAATAATACTATATTAAAATAGTGGAGTTATATGAGAGTACGCGGAATTCGAGGAGCAATAACTGTAGAAGAGAACCTGGCAAAGTCAATTGTTGCTGCGACCAAAGAGTTATTGCTGGAAGTAATTTCTGCCAATGAAGTAGATCTGGAAGAGATTGCAAGTATCTTTTTCACACTGACTGATGACCTTGATGCGCAGTTTCCTGCTGTAGCTGCGAGAGAAATAGGAATGCGGGATGTTCCTTTATTGTGCAGTCGGGAAGTTCCGATTCAGCCAAGTTTGAAAAGTTGTATCCGCATACTTATGCACATTAACACAGATAAAAAACAGACTGAAATACGGCATATATATCTAAGAAAAGCAAAGGCACTTCGTCCTGACCTTGAAAAGACTGATTAATTTAGATTAATGGTAGGGGGTATAATATGAGGATAGATCAAGTTACTGTTATTGGGCTAGGCTTAATCGGCGGTTCTCTGGCTTGGAAAATAAAAGACAAAAAATTAGCCAGGGTAGTTGGGTATGCTCGTAGGGAAGAAACGATAAAAGAAGCGCTTGATAAAGGAATTATCGATGAAGGCACTACCGACCTGATTAATAGTATAAAAAATTCGAATCTGATTATGGTTTGTACTTCTATCGATTCGGTAACAGATATTGTTAAAGAGATTTCTGTTTACTTAAGGTCGGATGCCATTGTCGTCGATGTTGGCAGTACCAAAAAGAAGATCGTGTATGAACTTAGTAATTCACTTCCTGAAGGAGTTACTTTTATAGGCGGGCATCCTATGGCTGGTTCTGAAAAATCCGGTATCGATGCAGCGGACAAAAACTTGTTTGACGGGGCAAAATTTATTTTGACGCCCTATAAGACTCCTGATAACCAGAAGATCATAAAATTGAATTATTTTATAGAAAAGCTAGGGATGAAGATTGAATATTTGTCTCCTGATGAGCACGATCTTGCCGTTGCAGCTATTAGTCATTTGCCATATTTAATGGCAGCCACACTTGTCAATACTATTGGGACCCACGAGAATTCTGCGATTTTTCTCAGGGTTGCGGCTTCCGGTTTTAAAGACACGACAAGAGTTTCTTCGTCCCCGTCTTTATGGGGAAAAGATGTTTGTGTCACAAATAAAGATCAGATACTTTTGATGATCAACGCGTTTAAAGATAATTTGAATTATATGGAAAGCCTGATAAAATTAAATAAAGAAAAAGAGTTGCTGGATTATTTTGAAAATGCGATAGGCACAAGAAAAAAACTTACCCACAATGGTGAGAGTAAATAATTACCTAGGTAAAAAATTAATTTGAGGTGAGAAATAATGGCAGAAGAAATTACAATATGCATCCATGGATTGGAATATGACACATGTTCCGATTGCTACAATAAACCATTGGAAAAAATTCAAGAAGAAGTTGAGAGAAACTCTAGAATATTTAATTGGAGAGAAAAAGAGTTTGCTGTCTCAGGGTCTGAAGAACCAGCTGAGGTCGACTTTGATTTTGATTATGACTACGATATAGAAGTAGATACAGAATAATTATTAAATAGTACTCATATGATAATTTCTGATCAAAAGCCTTTTGAAGAAATAGCACATTCCCTAAAAGCCAGTGACTCCATATTCGTTGTTGGTTGCGGAGATTGTGCGACCTCCTGCGCAACGGGTGGAGAAAAAGAAGTTGCTCAACTGGCTGAAAAATTAGCCGCATCAGGGAAAACAATAACTGGAACAGCTGTTATTGCAACCGGATGTGATGAACGTTTAGTTAAGAGAGATTTAAAGAAGTCTTCTCTAACTCCGGAAGACGCAGTTCTTGTACTTGCCTGTGGTTCCGGGGTACAGGCAGTTAATAGCGTTATTGATAATTATGTAGTTCCGGGGTTGAACAGCCTATTTCTGGGAAAAATTAAAAACCTTTCTACTTTTGATAAAGTCTGTTCGATGTGCGGAGAGTGTGTATTGGCAAAAACCGGCAATATCTGTCCTGTAACGAGATGTCCGAAACATCTTTTAAATGGGCCCTGCGGAGGATCGTCCGAAGGGAAATGTGAAGTAAACAGAAATAATGACTGTGCCTGGTTTCTGATTTATGAGCGCTTGAAGAAACTGGACAAACTGAGTTTTCTGAATAGCTATCAACCTCCGAAGGATAACTCCAAAAATAATATTCGCACCAGATTTAATACCGAACGTAAGAGCTGACAAAAGCAATAAGGAAAGCTATAAGTATGCTGTATAAAAGTAGACTGCATAAGGACCTGCTAACAAAAAAGTTTGTTGTAACCGCTGAATTATCTCCACCCAAAGGTGTTGAGTATAATTATTTGCTTGATCAGGCAGAAGCGTTAAGCACATATGTTTCTGCTTTTAATATTACTGATAATCAAAGATCTACCATGAGGATGTCTGCTCTGGCTATTTGCCATTTATTAGAGTCTCAGGGATTCGAGACTATATTTCAGATAACCTGCAGGGATAGGAATATTCTAGCTCTTCAATCAGATATATTAGGTGCGAGTGCGCTTGGTATAAAAAATATATTAGCGATAACCGGTGATTATCCGTTAAGTGGCGATCATCCGTTTGCTAAGCCTGTGTTTGATATAGATTCTGTTCAGCTAGTCCATTTACTGAAACAAGTTATGCCCGGTGGCAAAGATTTTGCCGGAAAAGAATTAAAAGGATCTCCTGATTTTATCGTTGGGGTGGTCGCTAATCATGGAGCCCAGCCTCAGGAACCACAATTAATCAAACTTCAAAAAAAAATAAACGAAGGTGCTGAGTTTATCCAGACACAGACTATCTATGATATTGATCAGTTTCTTGAGTTCTTAGAAGAAGTTCCTCCTGCTGTTCCGGTACTTGGCGGGATTTTTCCTCTTAAATCAGCTAAGATTGCTCATTTTCTCAATGATAATGTTCCGGGGGTTTCTATTCCTGAGACAATTCTTCGACGTATGGAAAATACTAAAGATCCTTATAAAGAAGGTATTGAAATTGCAGTAGAAACAATCGAAGCGATTCAACCAGAATGCGCGGGTGTGCATTTCATGACAATGGGCGCGGTAGACGTGATTGCCGAGATTCTAAAAGAAGTAAGTATTGACAAATAATATTAGAGGTGTTAGCCTTAGCTGGCGAACATAAATAACCCTAGGAGGCAAGTCAAGAAGATGTATGCTGTAATTGAAACTGGAAGTAAACAATATAAAGTTAAAATAGGATCTACGATCTTTATAGAAAAATTAGAAGCTGAGAACTCTTCAAAAGTAGAATTTAATAAAGTATTATTACTAGCTGGCGAGGGTGATCCAATTATCGGAATGCCATATGTTGAAAATGCAAAAGTAGTGGGCACACTTATCGAAACAGCAAAAGATGATAAAGTAATTATCTATAAATTCAAGAGAAAAACAGGCTATCGAAGAAAAAATGGACACAGACAGCTATTATCACAAGTAAAGATAGAGACAATCGAAGCTGGTTCAATTAGTGAAGTGAAAGAAACCTCAAAGATAGGCATACCAGCAGAAGTAGCAGCAAAATAAATTAATTAAGCTAATCAACAACGGTATTTTTGACTGTTATAATATTAATAATGGAAAGAGAGTGAGTTTAGAATGGCTCATAAAAAAGGAAAAGGAAGCTCATCAAACGGAAGAGATAGTAATCCGAAATATCTAGGAGTTAAAAAATTCGGAGGACAAGCGGTAAAAGCCGGAAACATTATTCTACGTCAACGAGGTACTAAGGTAAAACCGGGCGTGAATGTAGGACTTGGCAGAGATTATACAATATATGCTTTAATCGATGGTAAAGTTGAGTTTAAAAAGATATCTAAGGTAAAGCAGGCTGTAAGCGTACTTGCTGAATAGCTGTAATTAAATTAATTATTTTCTATTGCTAAGTCCCATGATAATTCATGGGACTTATGCTTTTAAAGGAGTTTTAAATGTCAATATTCGTAGATTACGTAAAGCTGTTTTTAAAGGCAGGGAACGGTGGCCCTGGATGTGTTAGCTTCAGAAGAGAGAAGTATATTCCTAAAGGTGGACCTGATGGGGGGGATGGCGGTCGTGGCGGAAATGTCTATTTCGAGGCCAGGGCAAACATTTCTACGTTAATGGATTTGCGGTACAAGAAGAAGTATCTTGCAGACAATGGCCGGCCGGGAGAAGGGAAGCAGATGCATGGTAAAAATGGCAAAGATATAAAAATCAAAGTTCCCTGTGGAACTATTATCTATAAAGCAGGGACCAAAGAAAAACTCGTAGATTTAACAGAAGACCGGCAAAAATTCCTTGTATGTCGTGGCGGTAAGGGGGGGATGGGGAATACTCATTTTTCCACCTCCGTTAATCAAACACCCAGATATGCACAGAAAGGTTTGACGGGCGAAGGAGTGGAGGTCGACGTAGAATTGAAGCTGCTAGCTGATGTAGGGCTCCTGGGGTTTCCTAATGTCGGCAAATCTTCTATTCTTTCGAGAATATCTGCAAGTAAACCCAAAATAGCAGATTATCCGTTTACAACACTGATTCCTAATTTAGGAGTAGTATCGTATAAACGGGAAAAAAGCTTTGTGGTTGCAGATGTTCCGGGCCTGATTAAGGGTGCTCATACCGGCATAGGGCTGGGAGTTCAGTTTTTGCGGCATATTGAGCGAACAAAACTTCTCGTTCATGTTCTTGATATTGCCAATCAGGAAGAAGGCCGTGACCCAATTCGAGATTTTAATACTATTAACGAAGAATTGAAATTATATGTTTACGATCTCACTAATTTGCCCCAGATTATAGCTCTTAACAAAATTGATCTGTTGTCCGATGATGATAGACAAAAACTTAAAGAAATAGTAAATTATTTTGAGGAAAAAGGATTGGAAGTAAAGCTCATATCTGCAGCAACAACTGAAGGTCTTGAATCCCTTGTTGCCTCTATGGCAGAAAAGCTTAATCAGATGTCAGCCGATGATGAAGGGCAATCGATCTGATTATTGCCAGGGCTTCTATCAAAATACATAAAGGAATAAGTTTATGAGGTATAAGGAATATAAACGGGTTGTTATTAAAATAGGCTCTAATATATTAACAGAAGAAAATGGAAAGCTGGATCTGAATAATTTACGGCATTTAGTCGAACAAATCGCAGCAATTCACTTGAAAGGGATCGAAGTTTGTGTCGTAACCTCCGGAGCTCAAGTGTGCGGTTCCGAAAAGTTAGGGATACTACCGAAATCAATTCCTGAAAAACAAGCAGTTGCAGCAATTGGTCAGAGCCTTTTAATGAATGAATATAACCGGTTTTTTTCTGTAAAAGGTATTACTATAGGGCAGCTACTGTTGACACATGATGGTTTGAGTCATAATGAACGCTATATTAACGCTCAGAATACTCTCTTAACATTAATTAATGGGAAGGTAGTCCCGATTATTAATGAGAATGATTCTGTTGTCGTTGACGAAATCAAATTCGGTGATAATGACAGTTTGTCTGTTTATGTAACTGAGCTTGTGAATGCAAATGCTCTTATTATTCTTACAGATATCGATGGACTATACTCCATGGATCCTCGGAAGTTTGATAATGCAGAGTTGATTGCAGAGGTATCTGAGATTTCTGCACAATTGTTGGATGGCTGCGGTACAAGCACATCCGGCAAAGGCACCGGAGGTATGTATTCAAAAGTCTGCGCAGCAAAAAAAGCAGTAGATTTAGGTGTCAATGTTATTATCGCGAATGGACGGCGAAAGAACGTTATCTTCGATATTTTTAGCGGTGAAAAAGTAGGCACAAAGTTTTTGGTATAAGGAGTGATTTTCAGTGAGCGAAGTAAAAGATAAAGCTATGCGTGCACGCGAGGCTTCAAGAGTTATGGCGGTAGCTTCAACAAATGTTAAGAATAATGTTTTGCAGTCAATGGCTGATATGCTCATAAAGCGTAAAGGCGATATTGTCGCAGCTAATGCTACCGATATGGATAACGCTCGCAGCAATAACATGACGATAGCCCTTCAGGATCGACTGCGACTTGATGAAGCTCGGGTTTATGGCATGGTAGACGGTCTTATGATCGTGAAGAATTTGCCTGATCCTATTGGCGAGTTGATTAATGGATGGGTAAGGCCAAATGGGCTTAAGATAAGGAAGCAAAGGGTTCCCATCGGAGTAATAGGAATAATTTATGAAGCGCGTCCGAATGTGACGGTAGATGCAGCTGGATTATGTCTGAAGTCCGGCAATGTAGTATTGCTCCGCGGGAGCAGTAGCGCTCTTAACTCTAACAAAGTAATTATCGAGTGTCTTCAGGAAGCAGCTCTGGCAAATGGGTTGCCAGCCGAGATAGTTCAACTTATTGAAGATACTGACAGGGCGTCGGTCAATGAGCTGATGACACTTAATGGGTATGTAGATTTACTTATTCCGCGAGGTGGGGCAGGACTGATACAGAATGTCGTTAAAAACGCTACTATTCCTGTGATAGAAACAGGAGTCGGCAACTGCCACGTTTATGTTGATGCCGAGGCAGATTTGGTTAAAGCACAAGCAATTGCGTATAATGCAAAAGTCCAGCGGCCATCTGTTTGTAATGCAGCAGAATCGCTTCTTGTACATGCAGATGTAGCAGAGTTATTTCTTCCCGGAATTTTGGAGATGTACAAAGCTGCCGGTGTCCTTATTAAAGGATGTGAAAAAACGAGAATAATCGATAACAGTGTTGAACCCGCAACCGAGCAGGATTACAGGACTGAATTTTCTGATTACATAATATCAGTCAAAATAGTTGATACTGTTGACGAAGCGATTGATCACATTTACGAATATGGAACTAAGCATACAGAAGCAATTGTAACAGAGAATATTACTACAGCTAATAAATTCGTCGATAATACGGATGCTGCAGCTGTGATCATTAACGCATCAACGAGGTTCACCGATGGCGGGGAATTCGGTTTCGGCGCTGAAATAGGTATTTCTACTCAAAAACTTCATGCCCGTGGTCCAATGGGATTAGTCGAGCTAACAACAATAAAGTATATCGTTGAAGGAAATGGTCAGGTACGAGAATAATAACTGGAATTACAGGTTTTATTTTCATTACAATAATATTGCGTAAGTTGCTACTGTTTGGAAATTGTGTTATATTTTTTGTGTAATACATGGACATTTTAAGATTAAGCAATCGAAGGTTAGGAGTATAATGAATGAAGCATATATTAGTAACTGGTGGTGCAGGATATATCGGTTCTCATACTGTGTTGGAACTTCAAAAACTGGGTTATTATCCCGTTGTCATAGATAGTCTTATCAAAGGCCATAAAGAAGCGGTTTTGGGCGGGGAAATCATACATGCTGATATTGGGAACAGAGAAGAACTCCTAAAAGTTTTTCACCGGTACAAAATTGACGCCGTTATCCATTTTGCAGCGTTTTCTGAAGTCGGTGAATCTGTCTCCAATCCTCAAAAATATTATCATAATAATATTGTTAATAGCATTAATCTCCTCGATGTCATGGTCGAGATGGATGTTAAGAAAATTGTATTCTCATCTTCGGCAGCTGTATATGGAGAACCCTCTAGTATTCCTATTACGGAAGATGAAGCTACCAATCCTACGAACCCCTATGGGAAAACAAAGTTAATATTCGAAAAAATTCTTCAAGATTACGAAAAAGCTTATGGGGTCCGCCACATGTGCCTTCGTTATTTTAATGCCGCCGGAGCCGATCCTGAGGGCAGGATAGGGGAAGATCATTCACCTGAATCGCATCTTATTCCGTTAATCCTTCAGGTTGCACAAGGGCAACGGGATGCTATTTTTATTTTTGGGACAGATTATGATACTGATGATGGTACCTGCGTACGCGATTATATTCATGTCAACGATTTGGCCTCTGCTCATATTCTGGCACTGGAAGCATTGCAGTCAGGTAAAAGCAGTGGTTATTATAATCTTGGGAATGGCAATGGACACTCAGTCTTAGAGGTTATCAAGGCTACGCGAGAGGTGACAGGCTGTGAAATTGTTTATAAAACAGGGAGCAGAAGGCCTGGTGATCCGGCAAGACTAGTAGCAAGTTCAGAAAAAATAAAGTCGGAATTAAACTGGCATCCAAAGTATAATGATCTGCATACAATAATCAGTCATGCTTGGAACTGGTGTAAAACTCATCCGAAAGGATATAACGGAAATGCACAATAATTATGCACTTATTTTAGCCGGTGGTCGAGGTACTCGGTTTTGGCCCAAAAGTAAGAAGGGTTTTCCAAAACAATTTTTATCTCTGGATAACAAAGAGTCTTTTTTACAGATTACTTATAATCGTATAGCGAAAGTGTTGCCTGAAGATAACATATATATAGTTACAACTGAATCACAAGTTAACTTAATAAAAGAGCAGCTTCCGAAGATTTCTTCACATCAAATTATTATAGAGCCAATTGGCCGCAATACCTGTCCGGCAATATCCTTGGGAATGGCCTATATTCAGAAAAAAAATAGTAATTCTGTTGTGATGGTGGTTCCGTCCGATCAACTTATTAAAGATGAGCTAACCTTTGTGGATAAAGCGCGGAAGGCATTTGAATATGCTCGTTTGCACATGTCTATTGTTGTATTTGGTATTAAGCCTACCAGCCCCCATACCGGTTATGGCTATATTAAGACCCGAAGGAGCAGTCTAGAAATTCAAGAAGTAATTGCTTTTGTTGAAAAGCCGCAGAAAGAAACTGCGCAGCAATATCTTTCTTCCGGGGATTATTATTGGAATGGTGGTATGTTTGTTTTTTCAACTGCAGTATTTTTTGCTGAGTTAAAGAATAGAATTCCATTATTGTTTGATCAGATGTGTACAATACAAAATGCTATTGGTACGGAACGTGAAATCTTGAGTATCAACAATATTTACCCTCAGACGAATTCAATATCAATAGATTATGGGATTATGGAGCATGCGGATAAAATTATGCTTATAGCTCTTGATGTCGGTTGGAACGATGTTGGGTCGTGGTCATCTTTGTATGAGATCATGGAGATTGATGAATATGGGAATAACTTCCAAATGGCAGATTCAGTAGCTGTCGATTCTACTAATGTAATCGGCTTCTCAAATAAGCTTATTGCAGCAGTCGGTGTTAAGGACGTTGTTCTTGTTGAGACGGATGATGTCATTCTGTTATGTCATAAAGATAGCGCTCAAAAAGTGAAAGAAGTACTTGATGCGTTAACCGCTAAAGGCAGAGACGACCTTATTTGAATCAAGTAATTCGAAATAAACGAATAGAGCACTAAAGAAAAAAGACCTGTAAAAATACAGGCCTTTTTAAATTAATTGGTACTATTCTTATTCGCCTGCAAGAGGTTCGAGTTTTGTTGGCTTTCCAGCAGCAGTTCGTGCTGCGTCCCATTCTTTTTTCGACTGGGCAGCTTGGTCACCTGTCATAGACCCAATGATTTCAAAATAATCAAGTTGATACTCATCTTTCAGTACAGCTGACATTGGTTTGCATTTGACTGCATACACTGTCTGAATCGATTGATGATCAAAAGCCCTCCAGGTCTGTTTGTCTTTTAGTAGCTGGTATGTGTGACCTTCCAGAGCTTTGATCACAGCATCATTATCAAAAGATTTTGCCCTTTCAACGGCTGCTTTGTATTCATACACGATAGTATATGCAGATGCACCTGAAGTGTCTGGATATCTATTATACCTTTTTGTAAATTTATCAACAAAGGCAATTCCTTTTGGATAATTGTATTTTGTCGGGACTTGCCATGTCCATGGGATAGCTCCTATTACGCCATCCATGTTTTGCGGTCCACCACCTTCAGCCATACTCAGGGTAAGATTAGGTACCACAATTTTCATTTTTTTCTTGAGCCCCATCTGGTTGGCCAGCCTGACCGCCTTTGTCATGTCTTTACCGAATTCTACAAGGACAAGCACATCGGGATTAGCCGCTACAGCTTTTTCCAGGGCTATTTTGAAGTCTTTCCCTTCTGCAGTCGGAAAAGGTGTAAGAACCCCCGGGTGTTTCTTTTTATCTTCGGTACCGCTGAATTTTCTTACAGAATCCTCAGTGGACCAGCCCCATGTATAATCAGCCGTTATATAAAAATATTTTTTACCGGCAAAATTCTGTTTCAGGTAGGATGCCAATACTTTAGCGCCCATCCAGGCATTGTAGCATTCCCTGAATGTGTGCCGGTGTCCGTCCTCTACGGTCGTAGCATTGGAATAGGTGAGAGTTCCAAAAAAAGGCACTCCTTTTTCCTGGCAGATTTTGGCGGAAGCTACGGCGACACTACTGGCAGAACCGCCGAATACCATTTTGACTTTTTCATTATCGATCAGGTCAGTAACATTTTTATTTGTGATATCAACTTTGGACTGTGAATCACGAACTACCAATGAGACTTTATTCCCTAAGATGCCTCCGGCATTGTTGATCTCCTCAACTGCCATCTCTGCAGCCCTTATCTGGTCAAGTCCTTCTGCTGAATATGGTCCTGTTTTCGGGTAGTTTATTCCTAATTTTACCGTATCGGCAAACGCTGGTAATATTAATGTTGATAACAACATAAGAAAAACAAATAATAAATTTTTATTTCTCATTAACGACTCCTTTTATAAAAAATAGTATTTCTGTCTTGATGTGTACAAGCACCCCCTTTGTATGGAGTCTCAAACCTAAAGAGTTAAATATTGAACACTTTTACATTATCTTCGAGATCTCTTGCCATTGACTCGAGGCTCTGTATTTTATCTGTGAATGTTTCCATAGTAGCCGTTACTTCTTCAGTAGATGCGGAAACCTGTTCTATCGACGCAGAATTGTCTTCCGAAATGCCTGAAATGTCGGTTATTTTGGTTGTAACTTGTTGATATTTGTTTTTCATATTATCAGAAGCATTTTGATTCTGCTCAGAAATCACCTGTATATTCCCAATGGCAGAGACAACATCTTTCGAACTCGTAGTTAACTGCTGTATTGCATTCGTATTGGTTTCGATAATTGTCGTAATATTATCCATTGTTTTGACCACTTCTTCACTAGAGGCGGACATTTCTTCGGCAGCAGCAGAGATGTTTTGTATTTGATCTACGGTATTTTTCACTGCATCGATAATATTTTTAAGTGCCACTTTTGCTTGTTGAGCGAGTTCCGATCCTTTTTGAACTTCTTGAGTCCCGCTTCTCATCGATTTAACTGCAGTATTAGTTCCTTCCTGGATTTTTTTAATGAGTGTTGCAATTTCCTTTGTTGCTGTTCCAGAGCGTTCAGCGAGCTTTCTTACTTCGTCTGCAACAACTGCAAATCCCCGTCCGTGTTCTCCTGCCCGCGCCGCTTCGATAGCCGCGTTCAGCGCTAGCAGGTTGGTTTGCTCAGCAATATTGTCAATAACTTCTATTATTTCCTCTATTTGAGATGAGCTTTCTCCGAGTTCCGTAATTTTTTTTGCAGTATCTAATACGGTTTCTTTGATTTTCTCCATCGCAACCAATGTATTTGAAACAATTACTTCTCCGTCTTGAGCAATATCAGCCGTGCGAAGTGAATTTTGTGACACGCTTGTTGTCTCGTGTGTAACCTGGTCAATCGCTTGTGACATTTGATTTATTATTCTTTTTGTATTTTCTACATCAGCGGTTTGCTTTTTGGCAGCTTTTGCAATATTGGTCATCTCGCTATCATTTTGGTTAACAATATTTCCAGTGTTTTTAGTTGTTTTTACCTGTTGATTTGCACCTTCTGCAACATTAGTAATTTCATTCATAATAAGACCCATATCAACGATAATGCTTTTAACTGATTCTACTTGTTTTCCTGATCCTTCCGCGATCCCGTTGATTGCACATGCGATTTGGTTGACAGATTGCTTCGTTTCCTTTGATGTGCTGAGAAGAGAATTGAACTCAGATAAGACTCGGGAAGAAGATTCAGAGACAAGTTTAATGAGTTCCCTTAATTTTTCTATCATCGCTCTAACCGAGTCAGCTATTTCTCCGACCTCATCCGTGCTTGTTACATCAAGAGATGTTGCAAAATTACCCTCGGATAGTTGTTGAAGTACGCTGTTAATTTTTTCAATTGGTTTTATGATTTTTTTTGTAGTAATGTACGCGGCATATACTGCGATTATAATGATAATTAATGTTAATAGAATGACGACTATTATTTTATTAGTAATATTTTTCTTTAATTCTTTTACTTTTAGAGCCGCTTGTTCATCGATGATATCAATATAAACGCCTGTTCCAATAACCCAACCCCAAGGTTCAAATAACTTTACATAGGACAGTTTTTCATAACCGGTATTTTTCTCTTTTCCAGGTTTCGGCCAGTAGTATTTGACAAAACCGCTTCCCTTATGTGTTTTAACTTCAGTATTCATGTCTATAAACAGGTTGACTGGTTTTATGTTATCTTTAATGAGTGTATCGTTTTTTGAATAGGTTGCGCCTCTATAGAATACTTTATCGAATTTTTTTACATCATAAAAATCGGAAATATCAGTGTCATCGAGTTCCGATATAATCGGGTGCATAACCATCATCGGTTTTTCAGTATTAGTATGAATCCATAAATAGTCCTTTTTTTCCGGACCAAATCGTAAACTGCTTATGACACCTTTTGCCATATCTTTATCGTAAAAATCTTTATAGATTTTTTCAACGGTAACATATGCAATTTCGACAACATCTTTGAGGTGTTTTTGTGTTTCGGCTTCTGTTGTTTTACGATATTCTTTAAGTTCTTGCTGTAACGCGTAGTTGTCCCAAACAATATTGATACCGAGGATTAATACCGCTGTAATCAAAACGAGAAGAGACGAGAATACGGTGATTTTTTGTGTAAGAGAACCCTTTTTTGCCATTATTTACTCCTTTTTGAATTGTTTTAACTAAAAAAGATTATAAAGAGGTATAAAATAAAAACAGTTACAGCAAAATATTAAATGTTTGGGATGGAAATGTATCTTGGTTTTGTGAGCTATTATAATTATTAATCATTAGTAATTCACGAGAATGGCCTAACGTTTGCATATTGCGCCATTCGTAACTGTATTATGAGTCAAAGCTGTAATTGGTGAAAACACCTCCTCAAGCTGCAGGAATTACAAAAATCAATTAGTAATTCATATATTTGTTATTATAATTTAAGTAAACATATTTATTATATCATATTATTATATGGCATTTGCAATTAAATATATATACGAATCAAATCATCTAAAATCTAACCGAAGCCGATAGTAATCTATCAAATCAAAATCTGACCAAGATATGAGCAAAAGCGAATATAGGT
>Ga0154493_172_pt1 | contig 21716 bp, 23 predicted proteins | sample RifGroD2_FD_115972 | JGI IMG/M metagenome (GOLD analysis project Ga0154493, IMG submission 115972) | Candidatus Margulisbacteria bacterium GWD2_39_127
CTAACTTGGAAGTTGTTCGTTTCTTGCCAGAGACGGCTAATCTTGAACTGGTAAAGAAACCAGCCCATTAAGAAAAAAATCAATAATTTCTGCAAAAAACAATTGTAGAAGATAGGAGTTTAAACAAAAATGACTTGATTGTGCAAAATCTATGAAATTACAGAATAATCCTGGCCAATAAGGGCATAAAAAATCAAAACCATCCAGGGTTTAGTAAATTTTTTGGCAAAAATCTGTCCTATACATTCCTATATCTTTGTGTGAATTTTCTATTTAGGAGTTGGGGGCTGCATAAAATTGAAATATTTTTTTTAAAATAGCGATAAACTTATTAAAAGTTGTAAAACCAAGTTAAAACAGGTCCAAATTTTTATATTTCGCGGGAGGTTTATTTCATGTATAAAAAATTAGTTGCGGTTGGTGCAAAGGTAGATCTGGCAGGGGTGGAAAAAAACAAGGAAATCAAAAATATTTTGTCCGGCAACGTTCTGGGTAAAATCGCGAATGAATTGAATATTAGTCTAGAAACAGTTCAAAGTAACTTTAAGGAATCTTTCAATAGCGCGGCATTTTTGTATCTGCTAGCCGAGATATTTGAAGAAAAAAATGAAGCTTCAATTAGTAAATTATTACAAATTTTGTACAAAGAACAAGATTTTGCTAATGCGATTAATGAAATAATCAGTATTATTACAGAAAGCAAAAGTGCACCGATTCCTTCGCGCATATTTGAAAACATGCAAATGCGATCATTCAATGATATCTTGGTTCAAATAGAAAATTTATCTACGGAAAAAGCTAAGGTAATAATAAAAGACGAACCCTCCATGAATCTGGACCAGATTAGCAATACGATCAATCTGAGAATACAGCATGCTTTAACAGAGACTTTGTTCACAGATTTAAGTAATGTAGAAAAAAACGGATTTTCTGTAAAATTAGCTAGATGCGCCGGCAAACCAATTGAAGATGTTATTTCTGTATTAGAAAAAAACGGATTTCTTACTGCATCGCGTGATATTATCTCAATGATGAGACACTTACGAGTTTTACAAGTTAGTACAGCAAAATCATATGGAGGAATAGTCGATCCTAATAGTAATACATCTAATAGCATAATAAATATTGGTGATAGGACCCAATATTTAGACACTTCTAAAGGATTAAATGAATTAGCTAAAATAAATGCGCCTGAAGGGGTAGATATAACAGAATTTACGCCTACTCCAAAGACCAACCCAAATTACTTGTTCAGTGAATATGAAATAAAATGGATTGAACACTATCTGGAAAAAGTTCGGGAATCGGAAAATAAAAAAGGTAATTGCTTTTCTGGAAAAATAGGGCCAACATACGACAATTTCATGAAGAATGATATGCCAAGAATAAAAACATATCTAGATGAACATTTTGGCAAAAATTGGGAAAACCTTGAAAACATGTTCATTACAGGAATAGGCGGTAATGATATGTTAACCCATTTAATTGGAACTTATTCAAAGTACTCCAACAAAAATATAAATGTTTACAATGTAACACATCCATCTTTATGGGACAGCGTAGTAGGGGGAAATTCTAATATTACCGGAAAAAACTCTCTGATAATTGCCAATACAAGAAGCGGAGACACACATGAGACTGATAGGACCGTGAAATTTATCAAAGCAATATTTGATACCAAAGGGGAAGAAACTCATATTATCGGCGTTACTAACTCAGGCAAAGTAGCTGCAGCAATTAAAGAAGTTGAGGGAGTTGATATCCATTTCCCTTATGGTGTTGCAGGAAGGCTATCAACATTTGTTACGGCAGTGTTTTTGGCTCCACTATCGATTATTGAGCCTGAAAAAGCCGAAATTTTGTTTAAAACAGCCCAAGATCTAGATCATAAATTCTCATTAAATAACCCAAATAGTTATGCCTGGTTAAACGCAAAGAAACAGTTTGTACATGCTTTTGTAAATGGCGGCGAAATTGACTACATGCTTTCTGGAAATTCCAAATTAACTAACGATGTATTCCGCTTATTTATACAAGATGTGATGGAAGGAATAAAACATCCGCTTAAAACATTGATAACCAAAGGATTGCCTGATTTGGCACATCACCAGATTGAACAATTGCAAAAATTTGTCGGAGATTATTATGGCATTTTAGTTCTCGATAAACATCCCATCAAGTCTGAGCTTAGAGGCGTTAACCTCGGTGAACTGAAGGTTGACGGAGGTAATCTAAATAAAGATAACATCGGACTATCATTAGCTCAATTAAACACATTATTAGGTGCGCCGATGTCATGTACACTAGTTGAGGATATACTGGAACCCAAAACGCAAGCTTTTATCTTTTTGCTCCTAGAGCAATCTATCTATTATCTAGCACGTATGTTAGGTGATAGCCCTGAAAATAATCCGATCGTCAAGGACACACGATATTTTGCAGCTCAATATACTAAGGCGACGAGAGAAAACGATACGCCGTTAGAGACATATTTTCAAAATTTATTAGTTTCACATATAGCTCAAAATAAACCTGTCTAGCAGAAAAATTATTCATATCAATATTTTTTATACCCAAGGCTAAAAGCCTTGGGTATTTTTTTAGTCATTTTTGTTTAATATTTCGTGTCGCATAATATATATTATGTTAAGTTTGTTGTGGTTTTTTTAGATAACATTTTACTACAGTTACAACAAAATATTAGTATTCAACAGATTAAATCCGTAAATGTGGAGAACTTTATTCACAATTATGGGTTCAAGGTTTTTATATTGTGCATATTTGATACCAACTTATTTCGAATGAACGGGAATCAGCAGCGTATCAGAACTTTTGGGAGATCATAAATGCGTTTCTTGATGTTATAATTTTAGAAATATTTTTTATAGTCGGCTTTTTTGACTGAGCCAGTCAACCGATTGATGACTACCAGAATACTACGTATAACTGCAAACCTTGATGCTTAAACCTAACAAAAAGACACAGATATATGCCCGCCAAGCCATTATTATTATTATTATCAAATGGTTTTATAGGCACAGGAAAAGAATAAGTGATTATAGAGGATTACAGATTGAGCTGTATTGTAATCTTTTCCTAAAACATTCATTATCTGGAAAAGCTGAAACTTATACATATTGCACAACCTCTTTAATTAGTCGATTGAGCCCAGATGGATTTATGTAAAATCCGCTCGAAACCGACCAACGATTCCGTTTTCATTCCGACCGAAATTGGACGATTTACCGGAATGCATGGCCGGAATCAATATCACTATCAACAAAAATAATCATAAATGCCACAATACCTTTGTAGTAATAAAACTAGGAGGTATTGTATGGGAAAAGGGAGAACGAGTATGCGAAAAATACGAGAAGTACTCAGGCATAGATATGAGAATAAACTATCTACAATTAAGATCGCCGGGATCTGTAATATTGGGAAAACTACAGTTCAGGAATATCTTCTGCGATTTGAAGCTGCCTGGCTAAAATGGCCATTGCCAGAAAAAATGACTGATGAAGAATTGGAACAAAAACTTTACCCAACACAGAAAGGCCTTCCTAAAAAGAAAGACGAGATCAATTTTGAATATCTAGCGCAGGAGCTTCGAAAACCAAATGTTACGTTGGCATTACTTTGGGAAGAGTATAAATTGGAGAATCCAAAGGGATATAATTATAGTTATTTTTGTGATCAGTTCCGCAAATACTGTAAAACGCTTAATTACAGTATGAGGCAAGAACATAAAGCTGGGGAAAAAGGATTTGTAGATTTTGGCGAAGGATTAAATCTAGTTGATCAGAAAACAGGCGAGATAATTCCGACAAAGCTATTTGTGTTTGTCTGGGGAGCGTCCAATTATACGTTTGCCAAAGCAACCTTGAGCGAGGCCCTTGAACCCTAAAGGTTAATGTGGATGCTCTGGAACATTTTGGATGTTGTTCTAAAACCATTGTCCCTGACAACCTTAAATCTGCTGTAAGTAAAGCTTGCCGATATGAACCTGATATTAATCCGACTTATGCAGAATTTGCCAGACACTACAAAACAACTATGATTCCTTCACGAATTGTATCCTAATTTTTTGGGATGTAAGCTTTTGTACGATCTGCCTTAAATCATCAAGATTACGAGCAAGTCTATCCAGACTATGCACAAAAATCGTATCACCTTCACGTACAAATTGCATCATTGAGCTGAGTTCAGGCCGATTAGTGTCTTTACCGGAAACTTTATCAATAAATACCTTATCCAGAGAAATTCCATCTAATTGTCGATCAGGCTTTTGTTCTACAGTACTTACCCGGATATAACCAATATTCTGTCCTTTCATAGCAACCTCCAATATTTTGTCAGAATAAAGTCTATGACATGAATTAACATGTGTCAATAAATATTGAATTCAATCCTATTCTGACATATTTTCGCTAATAATCTCACGTAAGGCTAGGGTATACTTTATCCTGACACAGGGAGTAAAAATAGTTGATTTAATACAAATCATAAAAAGTTTGTCGAAATGAGGTTTGTCGAAAAAGTGAAATCTTCTGAAAAAACATTCGATAAAATTAATGAAGTGGACGCAATAAAACATTCCTTATTTAAGGATAAATTAACTAAATCGAAATTATGCTGGAGGAACAAGGAAATGTACAGAAAGGTTATCGCTGGATTAGATATTCACACCATGACAAGATTAATGGCTCAAATGACACCCGAACAGAGGGCTTTATTAATAAATACGGCAAAACAGTTTAATCTGGAAGCAACAACCGAAGTCAAACAGGTAAATGTATTAGATATATTACGAACAATAGGTATTACCTACGATGTAGACCACAGCAACGGTCTTAAGACAACAGCGGTGATGCTGACAGCCGATGGGGTTAAACAACTTGGAATAGACTTAGATACAGTATTTAACGGATGCAGTAAAAAGACATATGACGTTAAGAACGGAATACTTGTTAACCTCGATCTTTATCAACAGAAGGCATTGCTTGATGCAATAATAGCTAAACAACCAGAATTAGCAGACAAGTTGGGATTCTATAATCTGAAGGGGTCTAAAGCGGTTTATGAAAAATTGAATAAAGAAAACGTACACAACAAAAACGATATCTGGTGGTTCTGGACTGGCGAAAGATATACTGGTAACAATAAACATGATAGTTATCCTGCCCCGAAAATAATTACTAGTAGCGAAATAAATGACTTTAAGAATAGCCGTTTTTGCCACCGTAATATCGACGATGGCAAGGGGTACGACTACAATCCAGACTTCTACCGCAATGATGGCGCGGTTGTTCTCGGGACTCATCCTTAACACTTTGCCCTTTTACTCTTTTACCCTTTTACTTTTTTAGGTGGTACTATGAGCAGAAATGAAACGCCGGAGATAATTGCGAGATATTATGAGTTCCTGAAGTGGCTGAAAATAAAGCTGGCAAAGTATCCAAGAAATGAGCGGTATGTGTTTGGTTGTGAAATTGAACGCCACGCCCTTTATATTTCAGAGCATGCTACCAGAAACAGGGTAAAGCGGATTCACTAAAAGAAGTTAGCAACCGTAATATCAACAATGGCAATTGGAACGACAACAATCCAGACAACTACAACAATAATGGCGCGGTTGTTCTCAGTACACAAACCCATAGCCGGAATTCTTGTTTCGGTCAAGAAACAAGGAGAGCGCTGATGAGTCCAGACTCAGTCCTGTGTCAGCAATTGATTACCCAATGCTGGCCGAATGATACAGTGTTCCTATTCCAGCCAGTAGGTTAGCCGAAACCCGGAATAGGAGCAAACTTAATTTGTTAACGTACTTTAAATTCCGAATTCCCTAGTGAGCCCCTATAGGGCTTGCTGCATCAGTGGAGGGATTGCGTTATAGGGAAAAGCTAGAAAAGAATGAAAGCGTATACACTTTCATCCTTTTCTATTTATCATATATTGAATTTATAGATTACTTAGTAACCATCGGTACCAGTTCCAGAAGATCCATCGGTTCCGCCAGTTCCACCATTTTCTTCAGTTCCACCGGTTCCGCCTTTTTGTAATTCTTTCTCAGCAGAACTTAAGTTACTAGCAGCTTTCTTTGCCTGCGCTTTTAACTCTGGCATTTTCTTTGCTTCCATACCTTTTTTTGCTGCGTCGTTTGCTTTCTTAACATCATTCTGCACTTTTTTAATATCCATTCCTTGCATTTGTGTGCCTTGGCTCATTTGGTCTAAATACCCAATGACGCCACCCATAGCTTGTTGAGTTCCGTTCTGCGTTGCTCCTTGACTACCTTCAAGAATACTAACTACCTGCATTAGCTGTTGACTTCCATCAGACAAGGAACTAGCCTGCGCTGCAGATTCAGCTTGCTTCTTAGCCATACTTATCTGACTCATGAGATCCTGCATACTTGTAATTGTGGTTTCCATTTGCCCACTGCCGCCAGTTTGGCCACCTTGTCCACCTTGCTGTCCACCCATTTGATCTCCACCCATCTGGTCCTGCTGACTACCTTGCCCTGAGGAATTCTGCTGCTGATCGGAGCTATCTTGAGCTACGGCATAGCTATAAACGAAACCAAACATCATTAGCATTACTAATATTTTCTTCATATTCATTTTCATCCCTCCTTCAAAATTGGATTCAAATTTAGGTATCTCTTACACTAGCCTATCCCGTATGTCAACAAACCAATAAAGGGATAAGCATCAGAACTCGAAACTTATCATTCAATATTTTATATCATAAAATTATCGCTATTAAAGAAATAATCATCCATAAGTACTCTTTCTATAACCAGTACTTATCCCGTCTCCCGCATTTTCCCGGTGCTGCTTGTTTCGAATAATTGGTGCTCTATTGTAATTTTCTTCTCCGAGTGCGAGCGCCCTGCCTGGCGTACCAATAAAAAAATGGAAGTGATGATTTACTTCCATTTTTTTATGAAAATATATGATAAATTTGTTTATTCTAGCTGCTTTACGGCCCATACAATGGATTAGGTCCCAGGCCAGCTATCTGAGATATGCCAAGTTTGCCTTCATAACCTTCATCGGCATTTTTTAAATCAGTTGCAACAGCATTAGCCCTTGCCGTCACTGTGGCAAAACTATTAGAAGCTATACCTAATTTTGCCTGACTAACTGCAGTTTGTATCCAATGTAACGAACTGAGCAACCCATCCCTGACTCTCTCGCTCTTACCAGACAATTCATTTTCGCTTGTTTGTTGTTCGAGATACCCGAGGATACCTGTACCTGCCTCTGATTTTTGTCCATTTTGAGGTCCAGCCAAAATATCCAACACCTGCTGCAAAGCCTGATGTGCACTAGCAACATCATTAGCTCCTATCGCCATAGATGTCTTTTCCCTTGCATTCTTCAACTGATCACTCATGTTTTGAAAACTATTAATACTAGCAGGTATTTGCTGTGTTTCTTGAGCTATCTCTCTAAATGGTTCTGTTTCCTGCGCAATTACCGATCCTCCATAAACAAGCAATACAAAGCTAATTGTAGTTGTAAAAAGGATTATTTTCCTTGCAATCATAATATATCCCTCCTTTTCTTCCTTGACTGATAGCATTTGCTTACTAATACATCAAAGGATTGGCAATGTCAACTTTTCTATTAAAAAGTGGTGATATGTGAATTATACACGTCATTATCAAATAAAAAGGTGCTTCGGATTTAATTTATCTGAGTAGGGATAACGCAGAAACCGGGTTCTTCAAATTATATATATACAAATGCTAAAAATCCCCTTAAAATATTAAAGTACCATTACGTTGGCCGATGTAGCTCAGTTGGTAGAGCAACTGATTCGTAATCAGTAGGTCCGCGGTTCAATTCCGCGCATCGGCTCCATATAGGTGGATGTACTTCCATGAGATACTTCACCCCAACAGTGGCAGATAGAGATGTTATTACTAATTTCCTAAAAACGGTGGGGGATCCGGCATTCGCTTTATTTTTGCAAATTTGGTTTTTTGTTTTTGAGTTAATATTGCTTCGATTTCCTTATCAATTTGCTGTTTATCTACATCAATTGCCATTCTCATGGACATAATATGCTTTTCTATCTCAGGACGATGCTTTTTCATAACATTGTCCAGTTGAATCTGTTGTTCGGATGATAAGGCTAGTAGCCTAACCATTTTATTTCGCATATCCCCTCCTCCCCGATGATGTGAATCACGAGGCTTGCCAAATCCAAATGAGTTAAGCGGGAACGGCGGACGCGGATGAAAGTATACCTGTCCAACAAATAATCCACAAAAAAAGATCACGATTGAATAGGTAATAAAATAAATATATTTTTTTTTGGTAAGCGTAATCATTTGATTCTCCTTAATCAATTTTCGGTAATCATACAAAAAATTGTTGATTCAGTTATTTTTTCTTTTGAAAGAGCTATTCTTTCACTATAATTCATTGGGCTATAGTCGTGATATGCTACTACAACTTTTCCTGATTCCTGTTGGCTGGAAAAAGTCGTTAATGTGAATATCAGAAGAGCCATCCCGGCAACAAGAGCAAAACGCATTCTATTCACCTGAATTGAGATTTCTTTTTCCAAGTCTTTTTCTACATAGATGTGATTCATTATCCGTTGACTAAGATTGTACGGGACATTATCTTCTCGCAATATATTAAAACAGATATCAAGGGTTTTATCAGTTACATCCATTTGCTTATCCCCCTTTTAATCAATTGTTTTTTTAGTTTCTCTTTTGCTCTTGATATCCTTGACTTAACTGTTCCTATTTCGATACCTAAAATTTCTGCAATTTGTTTATACTCCAGCATATCTATCTCTTTCAGTATCAATATTTCTTTCGAATTATAGTCGAGAATATTCAGGGCCTCATATAACAGCTCAACTTTTTCATTTCTCTCGGAATATCCCTCGATATCACCTCTGTCGGTTTTATCAATTAAAGCCGACTGCCTCGTTTTTGAGACAAAATCCAAGGATAGGAACGTTAGTATTTTTTTCTTGCTAATATAGTTTCTGCTCCTATTTAATGCTATTTTAAATACCCACGACTGAAATTGCCCTTTAGGCTGATAATTAGGGATACTTCTGTAGACCTGAAAAAACACATCCTGAGTAAGATCAATTGCATCATGATAATGGCCAATTATGCCATAAACCGTCTTAAATATTTTCCTGTGATATTTATCTACCAAGCCTTCAAATGCATGCTCATTTCCCTTTAAAAAAGATTCTACTAATTCGTCATCATTCACAGGCTTCACCATTACATTTAATTATAATCTATTATAAAAAACAATACGTTGCTACTTTGTGATGCAGCAATATATGTAAGATTTAAACACAGTTGCCCTTGCTAATATATAAACAAGACTAGCTTCAATTTGTTCCATTGATTATGTGAAGCGTTAATTAAGATCGTATTTATATCAATTCCGGCAGCAGCGTAGTACATAAATGATGAAACGATACAAAATATATGCGTGCGTATTGAGCTAGCGAACACTACTAATAGGACATTTCTTGTTTTGATTTTGGGACTGAGATAAATAAAACTTTTAACGTAAAACTTTTAACTGCCGCATAACTGCTGCATAAAAATTGAAATTTATTTGAATTTTGGTCGATAAAATACTATAAAGAAAACTATTTTATGTTTAGGTTTAGAGGAGAAATAAATCATGTTTATGCTTAATAAAAAAGTAATTGCCCTGAGCACGAAGCCGGTTAGGTCGGATAAACTTAATAAACATAGTGCTGTAATTCCGATTGAGCTGTGCGATCGTCTACAACCATTAAGAGAAACCGGAAATATTTCTTTTACTTTTGTCTGTATGGCCAATATGGAAAGAAGTAAGTGGGCAAGTCGTGTTTTAGGTCATCTGATAAATGAATATCAATTAGAGGACTATGTTTCGATCTCTTCTGGTTGTCCCTTTAGGAAATCTGTTAGAAATCACATGGATGAAACAACGATGCAACGCTCAAAAGTTACTACCTTTAAATCTTGGGGAGAACAGGACAAATTTAAAGATGTTTATAAAGAAGATCAAATAAACCATCTACAAAAAGATCTTACCAGACGCAGCAAAAAATATGGGATAAGCCTTCCAGAAAACTGGCAAGACAGATATGCACGGAGTTTGACCAGTAACGATCTACGTAGCACAGTTATTATTTGTTTAGAAGCTGGACAGAAAGGTCAGACCGATAAGATATCAAAACATACTAAAGCGCTTGCTGATTTTTTCTTCTCATCAGATCCGGAACAAGCTGAAAATACAAAAGCTAATATTATTAGTTTTAACGAGATTTTAGGCGACCCGACTTTTTCAAAAATAGATATTTGGGATTATGACCAGGTCTATCATTCAATCAAGAAAATAATTCTACCTGCTATAATAAGATCAGCAAGTGAATATGACTTGCTCAATAAAGCATATTCACCTTCGCGTCAACATGGTGGTTATTCTCAATAGTGAATGCTCAGCTCGAACAGGAAATGATACATTTAAACAACCACTAATACCCACAAAAATAAAGGGAATAAAATCTCTAACCATTTTCTTTGAAAATAAAAAATGAGTAGCAGAGCCTTGACAAAACACTGATATATTATTACCCTTTCTAGGGTTTGTTTTTACATTAATTTTACTAAAAGGATTAATCAATATGAAACGTATCAATACAAAAATAATAGCAACGATCGGACCTTCTTCAAATAGCGAAGCAAAAATAATTGAACTTATTCATGCAGGTGCAACAATATTCAGGATCAACACTTCGCATGAAGCCCCGGAAGAACACAAAAGAAGAATAGATCTTATTCGTAGTATCGCAAAAAAACTAAATATGTACATTCCTATCATATTAGATCTTCAAGGCCCAAAAATCCGTGTCGGGATATTGACGCAACCGATTCAGCTTAATGAAGGCGACATCGTTAAGTTAAAGTATGGCATGACTACTGATGAACCTGGAATAATTCCTGTCGATTACAAAGGAATCGTTGAAAATGCAAAAATTGGAGAAAGGCTACTTTTTAATGACGGCAGGATCTCGAGTGAGATAATTGAAAAGAAAGATGAATACCTTACTATAAAAATTGTTGACGGTGGAGAATTAAGTTCGAGAAAAGGATTAAATATCCCTGGAAGCACAGCAAATATACCTTCGGTTACCGAAAGAGACAAAGAGTTTATAAAGTTTGCAGTTGAGAATGATATTGATTATATTGCGCTTTCTTTCATCCGCACAGGCGATGATATACTACAAGCTCGTCAGTGTCTCCGTGACCTGAAGTCTGATATTCCTATCATAGCAAAAATTGAGAAACCACAAGCAGTCGAAAATCTTGGAGGAATATTAGAGGTTGCGGATGGGATTATGGTGGCTCGAGGCGATCTTGGAATCGAACTATCCCCGGAAAAAGTACCTATTGTACAGAAACGTATAATTATAGAAGCCAACATAAAGGGAAAAACAGTCATAACCGCAACACAAATGCTTGAATCAATGATTACAGAATCAATACCAACACGTGCTGAAGCCAGTGACGTAGCTAATGCAATTATTGACGGGACGGATGTCGTTATGCTATCTGGAGAAACAGCAGTGGGAAAACACCCGAAAAAAACAGTTAAAATGATGAACAATATTGCCCATAATGTAGAGACAAGCAGCTTATATAAAGAATTAATGTACGCGTATTATTTAAAAACAGGCAAAAAAAAGCATTCCCAACATTTTGCAATCGATATAATAAGAGCTTTTAATGAAGTAGATATTTCTGCAATTGTCGCGTTTACGAGAACCGGATATACTGCAAGGCTACTTTCGAAAGCTCGAGTTACAGTCCCGACAATCGCATTGTGTGATAATGTTAAGCTTTGTCGGCAAATGAACCTACTCTGGGGAATATTCCCCTATTATATGGAATTAGACATGAATTTCACTGAAAAGTTCATAAAAGAAGTTGACGAATTGCTAATTGATAAGACATTTCTCAAATTAGGTGATAATGTCATTATGACGGTAGGGCTTCCTTACCTTGCGATGGGCAAAACCAATTTTGTTCGCCTTCATCAGTTAGGTAGCACCACTACAGTTTACGAATAGATAAGCTATATTAGAACAACCATTATATTTACAAATAATAATATTAATAATATAATCCCCCCTGAAATAAAAGGGGGGATTTTTTCAAATGTCAAAAAAGAACATTCTCGGCAGATTAAGTACTAACAAACATTTCGGTGCTTATATTGAGAAATCATTGTCTCGTATCCGAAGTTATTTCTCTTCTTCTCAAAATGAAGAAGAGCTAAACCGCAAATTACTTAATTTCTACCGGCCCTTCTCTTTTTTTTACAGAAATGGATTTCCTGGCAGGCTTAAAAATAGCGATATCAGGGAAAGAAAAGATTTTTTAATTGCTAATGCATCTCCTCTGGCAATTGACATCGGGATGCAGGATGGCTACTTTGTAAAAGAACTTAATTATGCGGGATGCGAAACCATGGGGGTCGATAATGTGGCAAAACTTGTGCGCTACGCAAAAAAGAAAGATCCTGCCGGCAAATATTTTCATGGTTTTGCTGAGGAGCTTCCGTTTCCAGATAATACTTTTCAGACTGCAATCTGCTCACATATCCTTGAACACGTGTTATATCCGGATAAATTGTTAAGAGAATCAAAACGAGTGCTGAAACCAAATGGAAAAATTATTATTATCGTTCCATATGAACTAGGCCTTGAGCCAACTCATTTGAGAGACTATAACAAAGAAACTTTGCTCAAGGAAGTGGGGGCTTTTTTCACAATCACTGAATATTTTAAAAAAATCGGAGCCGGACATGGATGTATTGCTTACAAATAATTGGAAATAAACTTTACAATGCAAGAAATACTAAGATTTTTTTATCACTATTTCTTTAGCCGATTTTACTTCGGCCGTTAAACTAATCACGTTGCGCTTAAAAAAAAGATTAATCCCTTCAACCAGGTCTATAGACTCGTGCGATGAAGTCAATCCGTGGCTTTGAAGATCTTTATAAACATCATTCACATTAAGTTTAGTTTTAAGAGCTCCACTTAACATTGCTTCAAAAACAACCTCTGACAATCTAAAAATTCCTTTATCAAAATTATTCTTGCCAGTATTATCCAAAATAATTTTGTTTTTGTCTGGGGTAGCCTTGTTTTTTACAATTAGTGAATCAGTAATTTTCATTTTCACACCTTTTTATTGAATAAGATTGCATCAATACCTGCCGCTGACCCTGACTAAAACTTTTGCTTTGCGGTTTTATTAAGTACTCTATATAATATTATATACAATATTTAAATATGTGAAGGAAATTATTATGGAGGCAAAAGAATTTAATAATGAAAACAACGACAATGTGATCGACTTAGATAACCAAGCTATCATTAAGAGAGATATTTATGAAGAAATGGTTACCAAGGCTATTGTTACAATGCTTACCTTAATGAAAAGCAAGAATACTGAGATCAAATCAACGATAAAAGCGAATTATAAAAAGAATGAAAACAATAGCTCGCTCAGCACCCTATTTAAAGAACTTGAAGAACTGGAACATATCTATCTTGAATTTGAAGAAAATCTTGATGCATCTGTGACGGATCCAGAAATTAAGAAGCAGCTAAAAGAAAAAGCACAGTACGTTCTCCAGCATTTTTCTATATAAAAAACTTCTAGTACGTTATAATCGAGTAGGCGGTAGGTGATTAGTTCACATACCGACCTCTCACACCACCGTACATGCCGTTCGGCATACGGCGGTTCAATAATAATAATTTCACCGACAAGAAAGCGCCTATGCTGGGCGCACAACAAAAATAGCCATCGATAAATCGATGGCTATTTTGATTATAGAATGGTGTCCCGGGGCGGGATTGAACCACCGACACGTGGATTTTCAGTCCACTGCTCTACCGACTGAGCTACCGAGACAAAAAACTATCTTTAGTATCCACTTATAAAAGTGGAGCCGCCGGTCGGAATTGAACCGACGACCTGCTGATTACAAGTCAGCTGCTCTACCAACTGAGCTACAGCGGCCTTAAAGACGAAAATTATTATAGTTTATGAGCTATTTTCTGTCAACAACAAACAAAGGTTCATTCAGACTGCCAGTCCGATAACCTTCGATGTCGACTGTTATATACTTAAATCCTATATCTTTCAAGGCTTTCACAATTATTTCCCTATTTTCCAATAATAAAAAAAAATAATTTTCATCAGTCTCAATCCGAGCTACATCACCATGATAACGCACTCGTAACTGAGAAACCCCTAAATTTTTAATAAAAGTTTCAGCTGCTCCGACCATCCTAATGTTATTCAGAGTAATTTTGGTGCCATAGGGAAACCTTGAGGACAAACAAGCCATTGCCGGCTTGTCATGCGTTTCTAAACCGAGTTCTTTTGATAAGGCCCGGATATCGTTTTTAGTTAGCCCTGAGTCCAGGAGAGGTTTTTTGATGCCTAATTCATCAACTGCTTGCATTCCAGGACGATAATCATGGATATCATCAGCATTACTGCCGTCAAACACATAAGAAAACGACAGATCATTCTTTATATTCGTTAATTTTGAATACAGCTCTTGCTTACAGTAGTAGCATCGATTAGCAGGATTTTCTGCAAAATGCTCAATGCCTAGTTCACTTGTTTCTATGATAATATGAGGTATCCCGTACTTTCCGGAAAACTCTTTTGTACATGCCAGTTCGCTATCGCTGTAGGTTTCAGATTTTGCTGTTACGGCTAACATATTCTCGCCCAGAACATCAAAGGTTACCTTGGTAAGAAACGTACTGTCCACTCCACCGGAAAAAGCAACAATTGCGCTCCCATACTTGTTTATCTCTTTTTGTAGTTTAGAATATTTATTGCGTATTTCTAAATTTTCTTGCTGCATCATTCAATCCCCACTCAATCAATAAGAATAGTATGGAATAAAATACCAGGAAAATTGTATAAGGGAAATTCGTAACAGTCAATAATAATTAAATATTTTAATGTCTTTAAAATCTGCCGGTTTTATAATTATTACTATCATTATCAGAATCAATACCTAAGTTCACAATTTCATGAGCAAGTAAAACATTAAAATATTCCAGGAAATTTCTGTTGGTTTGTACTTTTTTGAGCAATACATCCCTTTTGTTCCCTTTACTGAGAGAATATATTTTATCAATAAGAGACTGAGCATCTTGTACCGATCTATTACCATCAAACACCTCAATTTCTTCAATTAACTCTTTATAAAGATGCTGATAAAATATTTTTTTTGAGTTCATAGATACACCCCTCCTTTAAATCATGGACCTATTGCAACTAGGTGAATTGTTATATAAAGTATTCCCTTACGGTAACTATTTTTAACATTCGAGTTTTTAGAAGTTTATAATTATTATAAAGAAAAGCTAGCTTCAATATTAAGATCATAGCCATCAACCAAGCCTTTTTCAAGCTTATAATAACCTGCAGAGGCTATCATTGCGGCATTGTCCGTACAATACTCAAACTTTGGTATATACAATGATTTATTATGAATATGGCATGCCTGCGCGAATTCATCTCTTAATTTTTTGTTAGCAGATACTCCACCGGCTATACATATATTATCGATAGCATTTTGTTTGGAGGCTGCGATTGTTTTATCTACAAGAACACTAACTACGCTTTCCTGGAACCCAGACACTAGATCGCAGACAACCTGTTTGTCCAAAGAGAGTGGATCATCCGTAAGGTTATTAACTTTATTTATAACGGCAGTTTTTAGCCCACTAAAACTAAAATCCAATGAATCACTAAGCATAGCCCTAGGAAACTTGTAGTTTTGCCCATTCCCCTGTTGTGCTAATTTGTCGATAATAGGGCCTCCTGGGTATCCCAGGCCAAGATACCTGGCAACCTTATCAAAGGCTTCACCTGCCGCGTCATCTCTCGTCCTGCCAAGGATCTCAAAATGAAGATGATCTTCTACTTTGGCAACAAACGTATGTCCACCCGAGACAACTAAACATATAAACGGAAATAGAGGTTTCTCGTCTGACAAAAAATTAGCATAAATATGACCTATAACATGATTCACGCCGACCAAAGGTATATCGTTAACCAGAGAAATAACTTTCGCTGCAGTAACCCCGATAATCAACGCCCCAAATAAACCTGGCTTATGGGATACTGCCACGGCGTCAATATCATTCGAGGTTAAGTTCGCCTGTTTAAACGCTTGGTCAAGTACATATGAAATATTTTCTGTATGCTTGCGAGACGCGATTTCCGGTACGACTCCACCGTATTCTCTATGATTTTTTATTTGAGAAATAATAACATTCGAATAAACTTTTGAGCCGTCTTCAACAATTGCGACAGAAGTTTCATCACACGAGGTTTCTATTCCTAAAATTAACATATTAAAGGTCCTTTATCATACATATTTCATTACAGTCAGGAAATTTGCTACAATTAACGCATTGGGCCCAGATCTTTTGGGGCATGTCATTCTTATCCACCTCATTAAAACCTAATTTTGCAAAGAATTTTTCTTTATACGTAAGGGCAAAAACTTTCTCGATCTTTAAATCAATTGCTTCTTTTGTACAGGCTTCAACAATTTTTTTCCCCAGCCCTTTTCCATGAAAGTCTTCCTTCACGGCAAGACTACGTATTTCACCCAGGCCTTCCCAATACAATTCAAGGGCACAACAAGCAACGATTTCATTATTCTCTTCAATGACATAAAAATCTCTGATAGACTCATATATCTCGAAAAGCGGTTTAAACAGCATTAGATCACAATCCGCATAACATTTAATCAGCTGGAAGATAGCTCTGCTATCTGAAGTATTTGCTTTCCTTATTTTCACTTTAATATCCTTTTGACAGTATTATAAGAAGTTAACTCTTGATAGTTAACTATAATATATTATAAATGCTAGTAAAAAATAATAAAGCCAATAATTTATGATGACTTTTTTCCATAGCAGTGCTAGGTGCTTTTCGCCAGTAAGGCCTCGAACTCTTGCTCATTAATTATTTTTACATTTAACTCTTTGGCTTTATCATATTTCGAACCGGGAGACTCCCCAACCACAAGATAATCAGTATTTTTAGAAACAATAGAGGTCACTTTACCTCCGTTATTAATGATTAGCTGAGAGATCTGTGTTCTGGAATACTTCTGTAATGTACCTGTCACAACAAACGATTTGTTATTTAGAGTCTGCTGTTTAACTGTTTCTTCTGCTGTCATTTTTACATTTTTATCTCTGAGTCGCTTTATTTCCTTAACAAAAGACTCTTTTCTGACAGTATCTTCGATACTCTTGCCAACTTTAGGCCCTATACCTTCAATCTGACATAAATCATCATAGGAGGCATTAAGAAAATTATCCATTGTTCTATAGTGCTCCGCGAGTATTTCCGCCGTCTGTTTGCCAACAAGATCGATCCCTAACCCATAAATAAGCCTGGCAAGACCTGCGTTTTTACTTCGATTTATCGATTTTAGTATATTTTCGACAGATTGTCTTCCCATGCCTTTAAGACTCAACAGATCATATTCGTTTAAATAATAAATATCGGATATAAGATTAACAAGCTTTCTATCCGATAAACCTGCAAAGAGTGGTCCTGCCAGATTCTCATTGTCCACCAAATTCTCAACAAGTGCTTCTCCCATACCCTCAATGTTCATTGCATCCCTGCTGGCAAAGTGGGAAATTTTCGCTTTTATTTGTGCGGGGCAAGTTATGTTAACACACTTGATTGCGGATTCCCCTTCAACACGGGACAGCGTACTCTTGCATACAGGACACGTCTCTGGAATTATAAAAAAGTCGGGCTTATCTTTAGGCTGAACTAAAGATGCAACCTCTGGAATAACCTCACCGGCCCTTCTCACCAGTACTTTGTCTCCAATATTTACATTTTTTCTGATAATTTCGTCCTGATTATGAAGGGTTGCCCTCGATACCAAAACGCCTCCTATTTGAACTGGTTGGAGTATGGCAACTGGCGTAATAACGCCAGTTCTTCCAACGTTGAGAACAATATCAAGGATTGTTGTGGGCACCTCTTCAGGCGCAAACTTGTAGGCGATAGCCCATCGTGGACTTTTGGCGGTATTTCCTAAGATTGACTGGTAATCAAACCGATTTACCTTTATTACAACGCCATCAATATCATAGTCCAGTTCATTTTTCAGGGTTTCCCATTCTTTGCAGTAATTGACTACCTCGTCAAAACTTTTACATAATCTTGAATTTTTGTTGATAACAAATCCCAATGTAATTAAATACTGCATTAACGAATAATGATCAGAGAATCCCTCATTGGTTGAGCTTCCATAAACGAAAATCTTTAACTTTCTCGAAGCAGTGATTTTCGGGTCAAGCTGACGCAGAGATCCAGCAGCTGCATTACGTGGATTAGCAAATGGTTCGGCACTTGACTGACTTCGCTGTGTATTTATTTCGTTGAAGCTTTTGTGGGACATATATGCTTCTCCACGAACTTCAATAGACACATCCTCAGTCAACCTTAAAGGAATTTCATGAATGGTTCTAAGATTCTGCGTAATATTTTCTCCTACAAATCCATCACCACGTGTAGCGCCAACAATAAAACGGCCATTATCATATACAAGCGAAACTGCGAGTCCATCGATTTTAAGCTCGCAGACATATTCAATCTTTTCGGTAACACCCAGGCTCTTCTTCACACGTAAATCAAAGTCTCTTACCTCATCGTATGAAAATGCATTGCTTAGACTGAGTAGCGGGATCGAGTGTTTGTACTGGTCAAAATAGGGTAATGGAGTTCCTCCAATTCGTTGAGTGGGAGAATCTGCGGTTATCAGTTCGGGATGTTGCTGCTCAAGCTCTTGAAGCTTTCTATATAGCATATCATATTCATAATCTGTTATTTCCGGGCGATTTAATACATAATACCGGTAATTATGATAATATATCTTCTCTTTTAGCTCGTTCAGCTGTTTTTCTACTCTATCGTCAGTATTCATATATAGCTACCTAAAATAATGATGAATAACTCCAATTAATCGTTTTTTATTTTAATATATTTATGGAAGCAATAGCAATAAGATATTTATGAAAAATATTTTTCTATTATTTCGGTAACCTTAATAATATAAAACGAAGCAGGAATAAAGAATAATTGAGCTACAACAAGCGTTCCTATAAATTTAGTGAACAAAAGAGAGATAACAACAGTTTTGACATCTTCCGGAGGTCGTTGCTCATGCACAGCCTGATCTGTAACCCTGGCCCCTTCCGGGTCTACGACGAGAGTTAACAGTATAGTAGCAATTCCATTAACTATTCCGGATAATTGGACAGCCGTAGCTCGTAAATGAGGCAGTTTAGCACCAGCATAAAGAGCACACAAAACACCAATCGTATAGATTGACGTAACAAAAAGGTTCATAAAAAGGAAGGTCTTCGAAACATGTCCTAAGCGTAAATTTTTGAATGAAGGAATATAAGGCATTCTAATGCATTTAACGATTGTAACGATATTTCTTGGTTTTAAAGCCATTATAGCCATTTTGGGCAATGACCCGATAATCAGAAACTTTTTTATCGCTATATTAAATATATTAATAAAAGTAGGAGTAAGAAGTATCCCGACGAAGGTCCCAAGTGCAGCTGCAAAAATAATAATCCTGAAATTCATCTGCAGCTTATCAATTGACATAGAATTACTCTGTTTAATCGCGGTATCAACCATATTTCCTAACAACGGAGCCTGGAACATATTCGATAACCTTGAGACTAATAAAGTAGATGTAACAAACGACATCGCGATAGCGATCTGCCGCGTTCTAAGACCAGCAAACCGGATCGAATAAGCTAACGATTCGGTTAGATGAATGAGAAATGTAAAAAAGGAAACAAAAAGAATTAAATTCACAAAAACATTATAATTGTTATTATAATTAGTGTCTATATGGTTATTGCTCCTGCCTGGGGCATCAAAAGGAAAGCCGCATTTTATCAATGCGGCTCAAATAGTAGTTTTACTGCGAAGATACTAATTCTTAGTATCTATCTCTACCGCCACCAAAACCTCCACCTCTACTGTCTCTTCCTCTATTACCACCATTTCCGCCTCTGCTGTCGCCTCTTCTATCTCCGCCGCCAGACCTGCTCATTGCAGGACGTGGTTGAGCTTCATTCACTCGTAGTGTACGACTTTTGATTTCTTTTCCGTTTAAATTATTAATTGCAGAATCAGCATCAGCCTTTTCAGCCATTTCTACAAAGCCAAAGCCTTTTGACTTACCACTGAACTTGTCTTTAATAACAGTTGTTGATTTAACTGAACCGAATTCTTCAAACAATTCTTTTAATTCTTCTTCAGTCGTATCATATGATAAATTTCCTACATAAATATTCATCCAAAACTCCTTCTATTCTACCAATATTAGGATACGCACATACTAAACTATATGTTCAAACGCGTATTTCTTTGCCGTTGCTACATTACTCTTCTTTAACTCGTCACACCTCCTAATATCACCTTTTCAATTCTATTTATATTATATCATCAATAAATAGTACCGTTACATATTATTTTAGTGTTAGAGCTATCAGTTAAGACTTAACTCGGCATCTCTGCAGGCGAACAAAACCTACAGATTAGTATCTATCTCTACCGCCACCGAAACCGCCACCGCTGCCACTTCGGCTATCTCTACCTCTGTTGCCGCCTCGACTGTCTCCGCCTCTTCTATCTCCGCCTCGGCTTTGTGAATCACGTGGTTGTGCTTCATTAACGCGGACTGTTCTCCCTTTGATTTCTTTTCCGTTCATAGCAGCAATCGCTGCAGTTGCATCAGCCTTTTCAGCCATTTCTACAAAACCAAAACCTTTTGACTTGCCGCTGAACTTATCTTTTATTACAGTAGCTGAGGTTACAGCACCATACTGTTCAAAAGCTTCCTTCAAATCCTCGTCAGTGGTTTCATATGATAAATTTCCTACATAAATATTCATTTTTTAATCTCCTTTCATCTTTCCCTTCAGGGAATATACAATTTTTAATATTATCTATATTTTTTATCTTTAGTATTAAACAAATTGATACGTTCTGTAATTCTTTCTCTATAGCACCTCCCGTATTATACCTTATAACAAAAAAACACTTACCCTCTTTCCATAAGTGGCTTATTATTAGTTTTTAGATTAACACTTGAATGAAACATAATTACATGTTTGGAAAAATAATCTGGTATACATTGTTGTTGATAATTTAAATTTATATTTGGTTCAATATACATACTATTAGTTTTTTTTTAAATTTCTAATTAAATACTTTCACCATATTACCATTAAGCCATATTAAATCCAAGTATTTTTTATTGCCACTATTAATATATATGCTTAATTTCTATTTTGTACTGACTCTATTTTTTTTGAATCTACCATATCATCAATGATTTTCATAGATATCTCATTTTTTATTTTTAATATTTAATTATATTTTATCAATAATTATCATAAATTCTCAACTAATAATTAATTATTTATACAACTTTTATTCTATTAATACTCTTATCACTATTTTCTAGGCAGGTAAATATTGAAGTTAGAACCGGTACCAAGTTCGCTTTCTACGGATATTTTACCGCCATGGTCTTCAATTATCTTCCTCG
>Ga0154493_156_pt1 | contig 3294 bp, 5 predicted proteins | sample RifGroD2_FD_115972 | JGI IMG/M metagenome (GOLD analysis project Ga0154493, IMG submission 115972) | Candidatus Margulisbacteria bacterium GWD2_39_127
CGACTCGTCCCTATTATAATCATCCCAATAGGGATACTTTATTGCCTGAACTCAATGTTTATCAGCGCTAAAACTCATAATTAGAACTGCTGAGTCCCAAGGAGTAAATAGTTAGTATTCGGGTGCCTTGGCTGACAGCGTTGATACTTAAGGCTGCATGTGCTACTATTTCTTAACTAGAAACTTTAATAAGAGAATGAATATGGTTAAACTATTTTCTGAAAGCTCTGTATATGAGTCAAAAAAATTAGCGAATGCTAAGCCTGATCAGAAGCTGCCGCGTTTCATGCAAGAACATCCCTATGCAGGTAAACTGATCGTTGTTGAGGGTATTGATGGCTCCGGAAAATCTACGCAACTTAAGATACTATATAACTTTCTAAAATCAAAAAGCTATCCGGTTATTTTGACCGAATGGAATTCTTCGAAACTAGTTTCCAAAGTTATTAAAAAAGGCAAGAAAAAAGAGCAACTTGGGCCTGAAACTTTCAGCTTATTGCATGCAACCGATTTCGCCGATAGGCTGGAAGGCACGATAATTCCTGCGCTAAAGGCCGGATTGATTGTTCTTGCCGATAGATATGCATATACAGCATTTGCCAGGGATATCGCCAGGAATTGTAATTCGCGATGGGTGCGTAATGGTTATTCTTTCAGTATCAAGCCGGATGCGGTTTTTTACTTTAAAGTTCCAGTTAAATTGGCACTTGACCGGATCTCGCTTACCAGAACACCTAAGTATTATGAATCAGGAATGGACATGAAGCTGTCGAAGGACCCGCTGGAAAGTTTTGTTTTGTTCCAGTCCAAGGTGCTGTCAGAATACGAGAAAATGGTGAAAGAGTTTAGTTTTATACCGATCAATGCTACCTTACCGATACATGAGCAACAAAAGCTTTTGAGAGAAGATGTCATGTTAATTTTAAAAAAGAAAGCTAAAGCATGCGAAAAAATACCTACCCGGGAAAACTTATTGCCTTTGAAGGTGTAGATGGCTCTGGTAAAGGCGTACAGATCAACTTGTTGATGGACTGGCTTCAAGTTGAAGGCTATGGTGCGGTTCAAACGAAACGCAAAAATTCCAAGCTTATTGCCCAAACGATTCAAAATGCCAAAAATAACCGTTCGCTCAGCCCGATTACCTATAGTCTTATTCACGCTGCCGATACCTCTGATATTCTCGCTAAGAATATTATTCCTGCACTTCAGGCCGGGTTTATCGTTCTTATTAATAAATATATTTTAACTTCATTTGCCAGAGATGTTGTCAGGGGCAGCGAACATTACTGGGTAAGGCAACTTTATGACTTTGCGATGTTACCTGACATAACCTTTTATTTCAAGACGACACCGGAGAGATCGCTAGAGAACCTAGGGAGTATCAGTAACGTAGATTTCTATGACGCCGGTATGGATATTGGGTTTTCACCTCAGCTAGAGAAAAGTTTTACCATGTTCCAGTCGCAACTAACCGGACAGTTCGAGCTGTTGCATGCCGATTTTAAGTTTATCACGATAAACTCCTTTGACCCGGTGCAGCAGCAACAACAGTTGATCCGAAAAGTCGTAAAGGGGGTCCTGCCATGAATTTTTTTGAGGAAGTATGGAGTACCGAAGAGCGAGGCGCTAACCCCTTAACTCTAAAAGCGGAGTATCCGCAGCGAAGAGTTACAACCTATGATGAATTAATCGATTACCTGGATTTTTGCGTACAATGTCCGTTGCATAAGAGCAGGACAAACCTTGTTCCGGGGGCTGGTCCCAGCCCGAGCAATTTAATGTTAATCGGAGAAGGTCCTGGTCAGCAGGAAGATATTCAGGGCGTGCCTTTTGTCGGAAGGGCAGGCCAATTGTTAACCAGCATTTTGCTCTCTGTTGGTATTAGGCGGGAAGATATCTATATCACTAATATTGTTAAATGCCGTCCGCCCCAGAATCGAAATCCCGAAGAAAAAGAAGTGCTTGCGTGTCGGACATATCTAGTAAATCAACTACTTGTGCTGAAGCCAAAAATAATTATTCTCGTGGGTTCTCCTGCTCTAAAAGCTGTACTCGATAAGACGATTTCAATTACCAAGGCACGAGGGCAATGGTTTTTTCAAAAAGTACCTTATATGCAAGAAGAGCTTGCAATCATGCCGGTTTTTCACCCTTCATATCTTTTGCGCAATGCCAGTCGAGAAGTTGGAGGCCCGAAATGGCTTACCTGGCAAGACATGAAAGCTATCAAAACGGTGATAGAAGAAAGGTCTTTACTATGAGTAAGATAATAGTTGCCCAACTGCAATTTCCCATCAGTTATAGCGATATCCGGCTTAATATCGATACTGCACTGGGTCTGGCCGAAAAAGCGCTAGCCTCAAGGCATGTTGATTTTCTTGTTCTGCCGGAAATGTGGAGCACCGGCTTTATTTCGAAGAACCAGATCATCGCAAATATAGAAAGTACTTCTTATATATTAGGGAAATTCAGCCAACTTGCACAGTATTATAAGAGTTACATCATCAGCGGGTCTCTTCCCCGGCTCAGAGAACATAACCTTTTCAATACGTCCTTTGTTATTAACGATTCGGGAACGATTATCGGACAATACAGCAAAATTAATTTGTTTCCCTTAATGGATGAGCTCAAAATATTCACCCCTGGAGAGAATGTGTATACTTTTGAAACACAGCATTGCAGGATTGGTCTGGCGATCTGTTTTGATCTACGTTTTCCTGAGATGTTTCGATTAATGCAACGGGAAGGTGCGCAACTCATTTTTCTACCGGCTCAATTCCCGGTCCCGAGGCTCAATCATTGGTTGACCCTTACAAAAGCCAGGGCTATAGAGAACCAGCTCTTTTTTGTAGCGACGAACTGTGTCGGGCAGTGCGGGGGGTATGATTTCTTTGGGCAATCGGTAGTGATTGATCCTTGGGGCGAGATCATTTCAAACAGCGAAGAAAGGACAGGGTTCACGTTAACCGCTATTGATCTTAAAGAAGTCCGTATCGTTAGGGAAAAAATTCCCTGTGTCATCTCTTAGCTCCTCGATTTAAGGTAACTATCTTGCCTATAGGGCATTCAATGTTCAATTAATCCCAGATAATTTCTTTTGACGGAGAAAAAAGTAGTAATTTGAAAAGAATTATCTGGATGTTCCTACCGATAATAAATGAAATCAGATCTGTGCTTAAATCGAAGGTAGTGGATAGCCAATTAAATGTTTGAGAGCACTGGATTTTTAAGAATTTACTTTAAAAAGGAGGAATTTATGATGGACTCAAGTATAAATGGTCTTAACGAGGCTGC